>Ga0209211_10000116_pt1 | contig 173460 bp, 145 predicted proteins | sample RifGroA2_FD_183992 | JGI IMG/M metagenome (GOLD analysis project Ga0209211, IMG submission 183992) | Groundwater microbial communities from Rifle, Colorado, USA - Groundwater A2 (SPAdes) (version 2) | ecosystem: Environmental > Aquatic > Deep subsurface > Groundwater | place: Rifle, Colorado...
GCCTGTGATTTTGTAGATAAACGGCCCCAGAGTTCCAACCCAACCGGGGAAAATCACCAATTTAAAGTCTAAAAGTTGTACTTGGAGGTAATTCCTACTGCGTATTCACCTTAGCGGAGGATTTGGGAAGGGAACGGGGCCCCCCTGTCCTTTTGGTAAGAGTCTCCTTGGAGAATTGAGGGCCGGGTTTTTTCAGGCGGAGGAAAGCTGTTTTTTTGTGGCGGAGGAGATGAACATGCATATGGAAGTGTAGAGAACTACGCCGCACACCACCCACTTCATCACCGTCAGAGGCAGGGACTTCACCACGAAGGCGGCCAGAAAAACGCCCGCCAGTCCGCCGACAGTCTGGGCGAGCGCGGCTTTGCGGTCGTAAGCGTTCTCTTTCACGAAGCGGGTGCTGCCGGCGGCCATCAGCATGGCTGTGGCCGTCATCATTATGGGAAAAGCCGTGCGCGGGTGCATGCCCAGCGAATAAACCAGGGCCATGCAGGGGGCGTAGAAACCTATGCCGATAGTTTGCAGCGCTCCGAAAATAAAACTCATCAGGGTGATGAAAACAAGCTTGCCGCCCTTAAGTCCCAATGCCTCGCCGCCTGGCGGCATAATGCCCGTCAGTCCCGCCAGGATGGTAAGCGCTACCACCAGCAGGCCTATACCCATGCCGAGTTGTATGCGGCGGCGCGGCATTTTTGCCACCACGCCCGCGCCAAGCACGGCCCCCAGCGGCGCGGCAACTGACATCGAAACCAGAGTGAGGGGGTCAACCTTTATGGAGGACATGAATATGAACGCCTGGGCCACGGTGTTCGTGGTGTTGCCGGCGTTCATGGTTCCCGGTATAAGCCGGTCATCCACCAGCCGGAAGAATTTAAAAAGGGCGGTCTGCTGTGCGAAGCTGCCTATGCCCAGCGTGTCTAGGAAATTTGTTATGAAGCCTATGGCTGTAAGCCCGGGGCCGGATTTATCTGAAAATGATCTGCGGTTCCGGAAAAGGTCCGTGAAGTAAACCCAGCCGAAGGAAACTGTCGCTAGGCCCAGTATGGTTTTAAGGATGATACTCATTTCTTATTAACCGCTTTAAAAACCGGTTTGATGTGGGATACCTTTGCAAAACTTTTTAAAACCAACCCTGCTTTCGACATTATATTATATCAGCGATAGGGGCGTTTTCCGCGAATTTTTCAGGTATTCGGAAGCTTCAAGTGGTGGTAACTAACGATAACCTGTTTTTATGTCTACCACAAATCAAAAGAGCCGGGGTTCCTCTCCCCGGCTCTTTTGATCTTGCTGATGTGCGGCGATAAAAGCCCGCTTTATTTTTTCTCAATGGAAATAAAAGGCACGCCCGCGCCTACGTAGCCTGGCAGGACGCCGTTCCATTTTTCTATGGCCTTAAGCTGGGCATCCACTTTTCGGAGTTCTATAAGGGCGGGGGTAACCTGCTCACGCTGCATGCGCAGAGCTTCAGCTTCGCCGCGGGACTTGGCGATCTGCTGTTCGGCGTCGCGCTTGGCTTTCTCTACGAGTTTCCCGGCCATCTGGGCCTGCTGATCAGCCACCTGTTTGTCTTCCACGGCCTTAAGGAACTGCTCGGTGAAATCCAGGTCCACTACGGAGATGTCCGTGACGATTATTTCCTGTTTCATCAACTTCTCCTTGGCGCTCATGTTTATCTCCTGCACCAGGATGTTCCTGTCGGCGATGATCCTTTCGGCGGAGAATTTAGCCGCTATGGATTTAAAGATTTCCTGTACGGTGGGATCTACAATGGTTTCCACGTAACGGGGACCGAGGTTCCTGTAAATGCTGACCACGGTGCCATTCTGTATGCGGTGATTGACCACCAGGTGTGAGTTCATGGTTTGCAGGTCCTTGGAAAAAGCCTGGGTTTTAATGTCGGCGCGCTGTATCTGTATGGAAAACTTTATAATAGACTCCACCAGCGGTATTTTAAAGTGCATTCCTTCTTCGTAAGAGTCCACGATCTTTCCCAGGCGGGTCTTTATGGCCACTTCACCGGGTGAAACTATAAAAAACGAGCCCAGCAGCACGATCGCGGCCGCGCCGGCTATAGCTATCGTTATTATCTTACCGATGAAATCTTTTTCCATGCGAAAGCCTCCGGAATATTTATTTTTCAGATTTTTAAGTAAGGCGTCAATGTCTACGTTATCCTCGTCCATTGCACAGCGATTATATCATAAATTTTGTATCATATATTCGCAAGGCTAAGGCCTTTCCCGCCAAACAGCTTCGGCGGGTCCGGCAGGAATGTGTGGCGGAAATTTATGAGCAAACGACGGCTCGCCAGAGAAAACTGCCTGCAGTCCCTGTATGTAACCGACATCGGCGCCTACGGCTCTGACAGCGTGCTGGCCAGTTTCCAGATGACTGACTTCGCTCTGGAGGGAAAAACCTTTGATTTTTATAAAGAGCTTTTTTTCGCCGCGGTTTCCAACCTTGAAAAAATAGATTCCATCATCCGTTCCACCAGCACCAATTGGGACATGGGCAGAATGTCCGCCACGGACCGCGCCATATTGCGCATGGCGGTTTGTGAAATGATGATCCTTCGCGACGCTCCTGCGGCGGTAATTATAGATGAGGCCATAGAACTGGCCAAAAAATACTCCACCGAGAATTCCGGGAAATTCGTTAACGGCGTGCTGGACAGCGTGGCTAAAAATAATAACCTGATGAAAGGTCCTTCCGGGATTTTTCCGCAATATCCGCTTTCGGCGGGTATTGGGGGTGAAGACTTAACCGCGCGCGCAGGCCCCGCCCTTTTGCCAACTGAGCTGAAAATCATTGGGCAAAAGGGCGGGGCAGGCGGCGCGAAGGCGCGTGCGGTGAAAACCGCGCATCGGCGCCGGAGCGCGGCCGATCCGGTTGCCGGCAAAGCACGCCGCAAAAGCCGTCCGCCCGTCGGTCCCAAAGCGGATCCCAAAAAATCAGATAAAACTGATTTTTTATGACGTTGGCAATAACCCCGGCACCTGCCGCAGGTAGTTGGGTGAATTTGCCGGCGGGGGGTTTCAGTATCCGGCGGAAAATGGAGCTTCACCAAATGGGTGAAAAATTTTTAATTGGTTTCTCACATCAGTCCCGGAGGTCCCGAATCCTCCCGTATTAGATGATTTGGGAAAAATGAACAGCCGCCGGTCCCCGTCTGAAGAAATAGAGGCCCTGAAACAAGAAATAAGGCGCCACGAATACCTGTATTACGCTCTGGACAACCCCGAAATTTCCGACGGCGAATTCGACGTTTTGCTGAACCGTCTGAAAGCGCTTGAAACCGCGCATCCCGGCCTGGTGACCTCTGATTCTCCCACCCGGCGCGTGGGCGGCCGGCCTTCCGGCGCTTTTGCCCCCGTTGCCCATAAAATCCCGATGCTTTCCCTTGACAACTGTTATTGCGAGGAGGAATTCCTTGAGTGGGATAAGCGGGTCCGCAACGGTCTTAAAGGGGAACCGTACGAACTGGTGGTGGAACCCAAAATAGACGGACTTTCCTGTTCTATAGAATACGAACGCGGGGTTTTTGAGCGGGCTTCCACCCGGGGCGACGGGGCGACCGGCGAGGATGTTTCTTTGAACGTGCGGACAATACGCGCTGTGCCCCTTAAACTCAATGTTGAAGATCCTCCGGCTTTTTTTGAGGCCCGCGGCGAAGTCTATATAAGCAAAAAAGATTTTGCGGCTATACGGGAAGAGCAGCTGAACGAAGGGGCGGAACCCTTCGCAAATCCCAGGAACGCCGCCGCAGGGTCGCTCCGTCAGAAAGATCCCGGGGTGACCGCCGGCAGGAAATTGAAATTTTTCGCCCACTCTTACGGTTACCTGGAAGGCATGGACGCGCCCGGAACCCATTGGGATTACCTGGAGTATTGCAAAAAAGCCGGTTTTCCTGTGCCGTTCATCTCAGAAAAGCCCTGCAAAGATTCCCTGGAAGTCCTTAAAATATACAATGACTACGCTTCCAGAAGATTTACGCTTCCCTATGAAATAGACGGGCTGGTGGTGAAGGTAAACTCCCACGCCTCGCAGAAACTGCTGGGTTTTACGTCCAAGAGCCCGCGCTGGGCCATAGCTTTCAAGTATCCGGCCCAGCAGGCCGTCACTACGGTAAAAGCCATAAGTTTTTCTGTGGGCCGTACCGGTGTGGTAACTCCGGTGGCCGGGCTTGAGCCGGTAAAATGCGCGGGTGTTACCATTTCAAGTTCAACACTTCACAATTTTGACGAGATACGCCGCCTGGGTCTTAAGCTCGGCGACCGTGTGATCATTGAAAGGGCCGGCGAGGTTATCCCGAAAGTCGTGAAGGTTGTTTTAAGCGCGCGTTCAGGCGGGGAAAGTGAAATTATTGAGCCTTCCGTCTGTCCCTCATGTACCGAGGCGCTCCGTAAAGACGAAGAGGAAGTTGCGCTTCGCTGCGTTAACCCGTCATGCCCCGCGCAGATAAAAATGAGCCTGCTGCATTTCGCCTCTCGCGACGCCATGAACATAGATGGGCTTGGCGAATCTTCGGTGGAGCAGCTGCTGGACAAAAAACTGGTCTCAAAATTTTCCGACCTGTACCGCCTTGAAAAAAAGGATCTGCTCGGCCTTGAATTGTTCAAAGACAGGAAAGCGGATAATTTACTGGAAGAAATAGCTAAAAGCAGGAGTCAGCCTCTTTCGCGCTTAATTTACGCCCTTGGCGTGCGTCATATCGGGGAAAAAAACGCCCGCCTGCTGGCCGCCAGGTTTAAGTCCATGGGCGCCATCTTGAAAGCCGGTTTGGCCGACCTGGCGCGCGTGCGGGAAGTGGGGCCCGTAATAGCCAAAACGGTTATTGAATTTTTCTCCGTGGACAGGACGCGTGAAATGCTTGCCGAACTTGAGTCGCTGGGCGTGAACATGCGGGAACCAGATGGTCCCGCGGCCGGCTCAAAGCTTGAAGGCAAAACTTTTGTGTTCACGGGTGAACTGTCCGCGCTTACCAGGGAAGAGGCGGCGCAAAAGGTTCTGGCGCTGGGCGGCAGGGAAATTTCAAGCGTATCGGCCAAAACCTCTTTTGTGGTGGCAGGCTCCAACCCCGGCGGCAAATACGCCAAAGCCAAAAAGTTTGGTGTTAAAATTTTAACTGAGGAAGAGTTCCTCAAATTGATAGCAGCTTGAACGCTATAAGCCGTAAGCCATAGGCCATAGGCTTTATAAGGAAGTTCCTTTACGGTTTAAGATAAAAGGTTTCTGCGTATGGCCGATGGCTTATGGCAATAGCCGTATCTAAAGCTTACGGCTTATGGCATAGATTTACCGGCTTTTTATGGACAAAACCGCATACCTTAGCGTTTATGACAAAACAGGCCTGGCCGAATTCGCGGCAGGGCTTGAGGCGCTTGGCTTTGATGTTTACGCTTCAGGCTCAACCCATAAATTTTTAAAACAGGAGGGCATTGACGTAGAAGAGGCGCGTTTTTCGCCTCCGCTGCCTTTTGCCGTGCTTAAAGCGTTATTTTCCGGCGCCTGCGTCCTGGCTGAAAACGGCGTGGAAGTGCCGCCGCCTTCGCTTGTGGTCTGCGATCTTTACCCCCTTGCGCGCCTGACCGAGCAGGAAGACCTTGGCGCTGAAGAAATGTCTCTCTATCTTGACACGGCTAATTCCGCCGTTTTAAGGGCCGCTGCCAGAGAATTTGAAACAGTAACCGTTCTTTGCGACTCAGGCGATTATTCCCCCGTACTTGAAATTTTAAAACAAAACGGCGAACCCGCCCCGGAGCGGAAAAAAGAGCTGGCGGCCAAAGCCTATGCCTATTGCGCCTATTACGACGGAACGCTGGCGCGCTATCTCTCCGGCAAAACGGATTTCCTGCGCGCTGAAACAGTGCTTAGCCTTAAAAAGGTGAAAGACCTCTCCTATGGCGAGAACCGCCACCAGAAGGCGGCTTTCTACGCCCTAAGCGGCGCGAGGCCAAGCGGCCTCAATTCCGCTAAAATACTTCAGGGCGGAGATTTAAACCTGAACCATTACCTGGACATTGAAACCGCTTTTGAGATGGTTTCCTATTTTGAGGAGCCGGCCTGCGTGGTGGCCAAGCACGCGAATCCCTGCGGAGCGGCGGCGGGGCTGAAATTGTCGGAGTGTTTCGCGGCCGCTCTTGAGGCCGACCGCCTGGGAGCTTTTGGCGGCACGGCGGCTTTCAACCGGGAAGTTGACGCGGCTACCGCTGAAGCGCTTTCAGAGAGTTTTATTGAAACCGTGATCGCCACCGGCTATTGCGGCGAAGCGCTCAAAATTCTGCGCGCTAAAGAAGGCCTGAAAACTGTCCAGCTTCCATATCCGCTGGCGGCGCCGGGTGAAATGGAACTTTTCTCCCTTTCCGGCGGTCTCCTGATAGAAGAAAAGGACAATTTGTCGCCGGCTGCGGATTTTAAAATAGTTTCAAAGCGCGTCCCTTCCCCCGGCCAGACCCGCGCCCTTCGCCTGGCCTGGCGCGCGGCTGTTTTCGCCAAAAGCTACGCCGTGGCGCTGGCCACGGACTCAGCCACCGTAGCTATAGGCGCCGGCCAAAGCTCTACCTACGATGCCGCCCGTCTGGCCGCTATGAAAGCGGGCCAAAGGCATCCCATACTTAAAGCCGGGGCGATCATGGCCGCCGCCTCCGATGCCGCCCTGCCGGTTAAAACGCTTGAGGAAATACTCAGTCGGGGGGTGAGCGCGGTAATAGAGCCCGGCGGAGTGCCCGAAGACGAGGCTTGTATTAAACTATGCGATCAGAAAAACGCCGTACTGGCCTTAACCGGCATTCGCCACCTGAAACATTAAGGGTAGGGTACAGGGCAAAGAGTTTCTCCCGAAAAATCCGGTAACTTTTTAAAACCGGATTTTTTGATTGTCTGTTTGTCTTGTCAGCCCTTTGCGAATAGTGTATTATTGAACCGTAATATGATCCTCGGAATAGGAATTGACACCATAGAGGTTGCAAGAGTTGCCAGGGAAATCGTTAAGTCCGGCGGTTTCAAGGAAAGATATTTCTCGGCCGGGGAGATAAAGTACTGCGAGCCTAAACGCGGCAGGGCCCTTAATTATGCGGCCAGGTTCGCCGCTAAAGAGGCTTTTTTTAAGGCCCTGGGAACAGGGTATCGCGGCGGTCTGGCTTTTAAAGAGGTTGAGGTTATAAATGACCAACTGGGCAAGCCCGGTATCTCCCTGCGGGGCAGGGCGCGGGGGCTTTGCCGGAAGCGCGGTATCCGCTCAATTCATATATCACTGACGCATATTAAAAATTACGCAAGCGCCGTAGTAATTATGGAGGGATAAGTCCTGATGAAGACAATAACCAAACCAAATATCGGATCGTACGAGGAGCGCGTGAAGGGGCTCAACTGGGCTATTGCCGAAGAGGAACTCGGTTATAAACCGGGAGACGATATCAATATCGGCTGGTACTGCTCGGACCGGATATGCAAAATGGGTAAAGCCGGCAAGACAGCTTTTATCTGGGAGGGGATGGGCGGAGTAGAGAAGCGTTACACTTTCAATGACATCCGCCTGGCGTCAAACACTATTGCGGCTTTCCTTAAGGGGCTGGGGATTCAAAGGGAGGATCGGGTCTGCCTGTTCCTGGACCGGATACCCGAGCTGTACCTTGGCTTTCTCGGTATCCTGAAAACGGGCGCTATCGCGCAACCCCTGTTCTCGGCCTTCGGCGATGAATCACTCCTTGTAAGGCTTGAGAACGCGCAGACGACGGCCATTATCACCCAGCGCAAGCATGTCGGCAAGGTGCGCAAGCTCCGTGAGAAGCTGCCCTGCCTGAAACATATCGTAGTGGTGGACGATGACGGCAAAAAGCCCCTTCAGGAGCGCGAGGTAGCTTTCTCGCTGGAACACGCAAGGCCCGTTGAAGATTTTCAATCCGCGGCAACCAAGGCGGAGTCGCCCTCGGTGCTCCATTACACCTCCGGCACCACGGGGATGCCCAAGGGCGCCCGCCACGTCCATTATTCGCTTATCTCCCAGTACCTTACCACCAAATGGGTCCTTGACCTGCGCGACGACGACATATATTGGTGTACGGCTGATCCGGGCTGGGTCACGGGAACATCCTACGGCATAATCGGCCCGTGGAGCCTGGGTGTGACGCAGTGCGTGCTGGACGTGGGGTTTACGGCGGAGAGCTGGTACCAGTTCATACAGAAACACCACATTACCGTCTGGTACTCTGCGCCTACCGCGATCCGGGCGCTGATGAAGGCCGGAAATGAGGTGGTAAAAAAACACGATCTTACAAGCCTGAGACATCTGGCCAGCGTAGGCGAGCCTTTGAACGCTGAGGCCGTAGTGTGGTCCGAACGCGTGTTAGGCCTGCCGTTTCATGACAGCTACTGGCAGACTGAAACAGGTTCTATTATGATTTCAAACTACCCCGGGGTGAAGATCAAGCCGGGATCCATGTGCAAGCCCTTCCCCGGCATAACGGCGACGCTGCTTGACATGCAGACCTTTGAGCCGTTCACAGAGACCGGGAAAATAGGCCTGATCGCCATCAAGCCCGGCTGGCCGGCGATGCTGCGCGGATATTGGAACAACGAGGAATCCTATAAGAAGAAGTTCAGGAACGGGTGGTATCTTACCGGCGACCGCGCTACCCGCGACATGGATGGTTACTACTGGTTCGTAGGGCGTGACGATGATATAATAAACACGGCCGGGCACCTGGTCAGCCCGTTTGAGGTGGAATCGGCGCTGCTGGAGCATCCGGCGGTGGCGGAGTCCGCCGTGGTTTCCAAGCCGGACGAGATCAATATGGAAGTGGTTAAAGCCTTTGTGACGCTCAAACCGGGTTTCACCGGCGGCGACGATCTTGTCCTTGAAATCATGAATTTCATCCGCAAAAAACTCTCGCCGTTGGCTATGCCGCAGGAAATAGAGTTTACGCCTCTGCTCCCCAAAACGCGCAGCGGCAAGATAATGCGGCGGGTACTTAAGGCCAAAGAGTGGGGACAGGAAATAGGAGACACCTCAACGCTTGAGAACGACTAAGGTGGATAGGCTGTAGGCAGTTAGGCTGTAGGTAAGAAGTATGAATTCAGGCTAATAGCCTACAGTCTACAGGCTAAATGAAGTATCTACAATTAAGGAGATTGCAATGGAAACTACCGAAGAGATCCGCGGCGCGGTTCTGAAGTACGTGAAAGCTGAATACCTTGAGGACGATGATCAGGAGATTGGCTGCGATACGCCGCTTATCTCCGGAGGGATAGTGGATTCCTTCTCCATGGTTTCTTTGAAGCGCTTTCTGGAGAATAAATACAAAATCCAGATCCCCGACAATAAAGCTACGCCGGAGGCGTTTGACAGCGTTAACCGGATCACCACGCTAGTAGAAACATTCGTGGGCGGGAAGGTCTGATATGGCTTTCACTACCGCTGTCCGCGAACACTATCAGAAGGATCTTGATGGGCTCCGCAGCGCCGGCATTTTCAAGGTGGAGCGCTTTATTCATTCCGCGCAGGCCGCGGACATAGAGGTGGAGTTTCCGGCGGGTTCGTCTCCGAAAAAAGTAATTAACATGTGCGCCAACAACTACCTGGGGCTTTCCAGCCACCCGGACGTGGTAAAGGCCGCGCACACGGGCCTGGATACGCGCGGTTACGGGATGTCGTCGGTGCGGTTTATCTGCGGGACGCAGGACATCCATAAACAGCTTGAGCGGCGCATGACGGAGTTCCTGGGCACCGAAGATACAATTCTCTTCCCGTCCTGCATGGACGCTAACGCCGGGGTTTTTGAGGCTATTTTAGACGACTCGGATGTGATGATCTCCGATCGTCTGGTCCACGCCTCCATCGTTGACGGCATCAGGCTGTGTAAAGCCCAGCGGGACACTTTTAAACACTCCAACATGGAGCACTTGGAGGATAAACTCAAGCTTCACTCCGACAAGCGTCTTATGGTCGTTATTACGGATGGTGTTTTTTCAATGGACGGCGATACGGCCCCGCTTGATAAGATGGCCGCTTTGTGTGAGAAATACGGCGCTATGTTATTTGTAGACGACTCCCATTCCACCGGTTTCATAGGGAAGACAGGCCGGGGCACACATGAGAAATACGGGGTTGTGGGCAAGATGGATATTATCACCACCACCTTCGGTAAGGCGCTGGGCGGCGCCTCAGGAGGCTGCGTCTCGGGGAGGAAGGAAATTGTGGAAATGTGCCGGCAGAAGGCCCGCCCCTACCTGTTTTCAAATACGATCGCGCCTGTAGTGGTCGCGGGTGTGCTTCAGGTACTGGATATTCTCTCCCAGAGCACGGAACTTCGGGATAAGCTGGAGAAAAATGCCGCCTACTGGCGCAAAGGGTTAACCGAGGCCGGCTTCATTCTCAAGGACGGAGATACTCCGATAGTGCCGGTAATGCTGTTTAACGCGAAGCTTGCCCAGGACTTTTCCAGGGATCTCTTTGACGAGGGAATATACGCGATTGGTTTCTTTTTCCCGGTTGTCCCTAAAGGCCAGTCCCGCATCCGCACACAGCTCTCAGCCGCGCATGAAACGCGCCATCTGGACAAAGCTCTTGCTGCCTTCATAAAGGTGGGTAAGAAGTATGAGATATTGGGCAGGACAAAAGAGGAAATTGCCGCCAAGTACGGATTGTAGGTCTCCCGCGGAGTTTTAAAAAAGATGCCCGCCTTAGGCGAGCATCTTTTTTTTCGTGCTTATATCTGTTTTAGCCTGAATCCTGCAGTTCAACATGGTTTCCATTAGAAAATCAGGTGAACAAAATTATGCAGGATTCCCCGCAGCAGCGGGTCTAAAAACAAGCGCTATGCGCGCAGGGTTTTCGAGGGCGTATGCCGCGCGAAGCGCACCCGAGCTCCGCGAGGGGAAAAATGCAACTGCATTTTTCAGGTTGGTTATGTCACTTTCTCGACGGTATAAAAGTTATTTAAAAAAAACATTTTAATCCGCGGTATTTTTTTTGTAGATTATAGGCTATGGAAGAGTTGACCACCGGTGTGATGCAGCATGGGCAGGAAAATTTAAAAGCCATAGAAAAGGACAGGCTTCTAATGCTTGCCAGAAACCCGGCTTCCGTTTTTATTTTCTGGCAGTTCTGTTCCAATAAGGCCGGGGCCTTCCGGCAGGGAGTATATGGTACTGAAATAAGAGTGCGCCTTTTTTACAGCGAAGACAAAACTCCGGCCGGTGATGCAGCTTTCTCCTGGGACGCTTTTAAGGCCTATCTGAAGCCGCCGCTTGAAGGCAAGGCGTACTTTGCCGCGCTATACGCCGCAAAGCCCGGGGGAGATTATGAAAAACTGCTTGAGTCAAATTCCATAACCATGCCTGTTTCTTCGCCGCTGTCCGCCGGTTCAACCTACGCCAGCGCCGAGTTTATGAAGAAGGCCTTGCCATGAGTAGACGATCAGTGGCGAGTGGAGAGTGGCGAGTGGTTAGTGTAAGAGGTGTTTTGTTTCTGCATCATTTTTGCAATACTCTGACCCCTGGCGCCTATACGCTCGCCGCTGAGGTAATAGTATGAGCTCCAAAGGCTCAATGATGCTGGTGCTGCACGCGCACATGCCGTATATCAACCACCCGCGAAGCAGCCAATATCTTGAGGAAAACTGGTTTTTTGAGGCCGTGGCCGAAACTTATATCCCGCTGATTTCAGTTTTTGAGCGCCTGGTGGCTGACGGCATACGTCCGGGAGTTACGCTTTCAATCTCGCCCACGCTTGGGGCTATGCTTGAAAACGAGGCTCTTGAAAAAAAACTGGGGGAATATCTTGAGGCCAGGCTTGAGCTGCTTGAGCGTGAACTGGAGCGCACGGCTCACGAGCCGGCTTTCCATAAGACGGTCAAGCTTTACCAGAAACTATATTCCGACGCCGCCGACGTGCTGCATAAATACAGCGGCGACCTCATCACTCCGCTTAAAGTGCTTCAACACGCGGGCCAGATAGAAATAATAACCTGTTCCGCCACGCACGCTATTTTGCCGCTTCTGGCGCACCCTGAAGCCGTGCGCGCCCAGGTGGCGGTTGCCGCCGACGATTATTTTGACCGCTTTAACCGGAAACCCTCCGGTTTCTGGCTGCCCGAATGCGCGTATAACACGGGCCTGAACCCATACCTGAAACTTTCCGGTTTTAAATACTTTTTTACCGAAGCGCACGCGGTGGAATTCGCCGGTTCTCCCAAAAACGGGGTGTATAACGCCTACCGCACGCCCAACGGGATTTCGCTTTTTTCCCGCGACGCTCAGTCTTCAAGGGAGGTCTGGAGTTCCAAGTTCGGCTACCCGGGAGCTTCGGAGTACAGGGAATTTTACCGCGACCTGGGTTACGATGCCGACGAGCAATACCTGAAACCCTGCCTTGGCGGCGGGGGCCGCAGGCCTATAGGGCTGAAGTACTATAAAATAACCGGCCCAAATGTTCCCTTAAACCAGAAGCTCCCATACGACCCCGATGAGGCCATGGCCACGGTGGAGCGGCACGCCGGGGATTTTCTTGGTAAGCGCATGGCGCAGATAGACGGACTTTACGCTTCAAAAGGAATCAGGCCTGTTATTGTAGGCTGTTACGATGCCGAGTTGTTCGGCCACTGGTGGTTTGAAGGGCCGGCTTTTCTTGAAAGTATGCTGCGCCGCATCCGTCAGGACAGGCTGCCTTTCCAGTTTGTTACTCCAAGCGAGTATCTCAGTTCCTGCCCGGAGCCGCTTGAGCTTACTCCCCAGATCTCCTCCTGGGGGGAAAACGGGTACTTTGACCCCTGGCTGAACGAGACCAACGATTTTATTTACCCGCTTACGGCTGCCATAACCGAAAGGATGATAGATACCGCCAACCGCTTCCGCAGCCAGGATCTGGCGCGCCTGGTGGAGCGCGCGCTTAATCAGGCGGCCAGGGAAGTTCTGCTCGCGCAGTCTTCGGACTGGGCATTCCTGCTTTATATAGGCTCCCATGGCGCTTACGCCAAGGGCCGGCTTGATTCCCACGCGGCTAACGCCCAGCGCCTGCTCAGCGAGGTTATAGAAAAAAGAGTGGATGAGGCGAACCTGCGCGAGCTGGAGACCCAGAATAATGTTTTTGCCAGGCTTGATTTCAGGGTGTTTTCTTCCGTGTCAAAATTTTAACCGATATTAAGGTGACACACAACTTAATTAAATGGGAATTAAGTTGTGTGTCACCTTAATCATTTATGCTTTTTTTACGAACGATGTAATGTCCTGGAACAGCGCAGCTGCGCCGAGGCACTGCCCGTCCTTGCGCGTCAGCGGCACGGTGGAATAACCCAATACCGATGACTTGCCGTTCAGTGTTATGCTCAACTCTTTGCGCGCAACAGGTACGCTGCAGGATGTGACTACCTGTTCAAGGACCTTGAGGAGGGAGCCGTGATCTGACAACACATCCGACATGTGTAGAGGGTTATCCTCGTCGCACTCGCAGTTGAGTCCGAGTATGCGTCTTGCGCTGGGGTTCATTGCCAGTATCCTGCCTTTCAGGTCCAGCACCAAAAGCCCCGCCGAGAGGCTGGAAACAATGGCTTCCCTGAAAGCCCTGCTGGTTTCAAGGTTCTTTATCAGCTTCACATTCTCAAAGGCAATTCCAATTTCCCTGCCTACAATGGAAAGCAGCTCAAGGTCTGGTATAGCGAAAAGGCCACCTTTCTTATTCAGAAACTCTATGACTCCGACCGGTACCCCTTTTGCTATTATCGGGGCTGCCAGTATGCACCTGGTCTTGAACCCAGTGTGGGTATCTACCGTTCCCATAAACCGCGGGTCCTTAAGGGGATTTTCAACCTTGATCGGCTGGCCGTACTGGGCCACCCAACCGACCACGCCTTTCCCGGTCTTGAAACCGATCTTCTTAAGTGATTCCAGCGGCGCGCCATAAGCTGCGAGTGGCTCTATGTTGCCGTCAGGGTGTATTTTGAATATGCTTCCGGCTTCGGTATTCAGCGCTTCCGACACTTTTGAAAGTATGGTTGAGGCGAGTTCGGACTCATCGTAGATGTAGTGTATCTTCTCTAGCACATCCGTGAGCACCTGATAGTGAAAGAGCCCTAAAGGCATAAATTACCTCCGCCAGCTCTCTGCTGGGGAACAATTCAATGTACAATATATGCGTTCCGCAACGCAGTTAAGGTGACACACAACTTAATTAAACTGGAATTAAGTTGTGTGTCACCTTAACTATTTACCTGTGCCGCGTCCCTTCCTCTTTTCTCCCCGGTTCTGCATGCGCCCACCCTGTTTCTGCATCCTTTCGCCCTTGTTTTCAACGCGCTCGCCCCGGTTTTTCCGCATTTCTCCCCGGTTTTGCATGCGCTCACCCTGTTTCTGCATCCTTTCGCCCTTGTTCTCAACACGCTTGCCCCGGTTTTCCAGTCGCTCGGCGTTGCGTTCAAGTTTGTCGGCGGCCTTATCATTGCCCTTTGCGCGCTGTTTTTCGGCCTGTGTTTCCATCTTTTCAGCCCGGTCCTGCATGTGTTCGCCCCTGTTTTCAACGCGCTCGCCACGCTCTTCACGTTGCTCGCCGCGGTTCTCCAGACGCTCGCCCTGATTCTGCATCCTTTCGCCTTTCTCTTCAACCTTCTCTCCGCGTTCCTCCCGGATCTCCCCGCGTTTTTCAAGCTGCCCGGGTTTTTCACCGCCGCGGAATTTTCTCCAGCGCGCCCGAAGCTTCTCACCCATCCCCTCCGGTTTAACTTCCGTCTCGGGCTTTACGGTGGGCTCACCGGCCTGCTGTGTTGCCGGCTGCTCCGGGGCGGCATCCTGCGCGTAAGCGCTGAAACTCAGACTGAACAGAAACACTACAACCACAAGAACTCTCTTTGTCATTTCATTTCTCCTTATGCAGGGATCGGGAACGCTGATGATCAAACAGTTAGGAGCTTCACCCCGGTCCGGATTTGAATATTTTAGCAAATGGGCAAGAGATACTATCGGGGCGCCTGAGTAACGTTTTTATTCCCCAGCTTTCACTTCTTCCCATGTCTTTTTAAATTCCGGAGGCATGGGGGCCGAGATGGTTTTGCGTTTGCCTGTGTCAGGGTGAGAAAATGTTATTTTAGCGGAATGCAACAGCATTCTGGCCGCGCTTTCCCCGCCGTAGAGCTTGTCGCCTATTACAGGGTGTCCGATATAAGCCAGATGTATCCTTATCTGATTGGTGCGGCCTGTTTGCGGGCGGATGTCAAGTAAGGCGTGTTTTTTTGTTTTTTCCTTTACAATAAATTCCGTAACGGCGTCCCGGCCGTATTCCCATACTTTTATTTTTTTAAAGCCCGAAGCGCGGCCTATGGGCGCGTCAATTATTCCAGTATCTTTGGCGGGCCGGCCGCTGACCGCCGCAAGGTAGAGTTTTTTTGCCAGGCGGTCCCTGAATTGCTCCATCAAGGCCATGCGGGCCGTTTCGGTTTTTGCCACCAGCATTACTCCGCTGGTGTCGCGGTCAAGCCGGTGCACAAGCCCAAGGCGCGCCATAGCGGCCAGTTCCGGCCGCGCGCTGAACAGAAGAGATACCAGTGTTTCCTCACCCAGAAGCGAGGCCCGCGGAGTGCGTTCCCAGTTGGAATCAGTCGGGTGTACGCATAAACCCGCGGGTTTCGCTATGGCAAGCAGGCTTGAGTCTTCATACATAACCAGCTTCTCAAATTCCAACGGCCCGGCCGCGCGCTCAGGCAGATGAAGCGTCACCTGATCACCTTCTTTTAAGAGGTGGGAAGGTTTTCGTTTTTTTCCGTTAACCAGCGCCAGTCCGTCGGCTATAAGCTTTTTTGAAAATTCCCTTGAAAACTCTTCATGCCGGCTTGAAATAAAAGCGTCCAGGCGTTTTATCTGGCCGGTGAACATTAATTTATAAGCGGTTTTTGCCATATAACCTCTCCTACTGAACGCATTCGTTAATGCGTTCAGTGTCACAAGTTTCAAGTATCAAGTCACAAGGTGCAGGTCACGGGTTGCATGCCACATGCCACAAGCAAGAAAATATGAAGAGTCAAGATTACTGAGCCTTGGGACTGGTAGTTAATAACTAGTTTCTAGCTGCCACCGTCTTTTAGTCTCTCCACTTGTGACCTGTGACTTGTGACTTGTGACTTGTGAAAAGCGAATAGAGAACAACGGAAATTAAAACTAACAGTGAAATAACCTGCGCGGGGGAGAGCCCAAGTATAAACCCGCCCCGGTCGTCTCCCCGTAAAAATTCCACCAGAAAACGGAGCAGGGCGTAGAGGGCCGCGTATGCGGCCAGAACCCTGCCGCCTGCCGCCGCGAACTGTCCGCCTAAGGCGGCCCGGGCAGGAGTTTCTTTTGACAGCAGGTAATTTAAAACAAAAAAAATCAGCAGGTTCCCTGCAGCCTCGTAAAGCTGTGAGGGGTGTATTGTAACTCCGAGGTACTCCGGGTTAACTTCACAACGCGGGTCAGAGAAAACCACTCCGAAAATTGAGCCGGTGGGACGGCCGTGACAACAACCGGCAAAAAAACAGCCAAGCCGCCCGAACGCGTGTCCAAGCGCGAGCGCCGGGGCGCATAAATCGGCTGTTTTTAAGAAATCCAGACCATTTTTTCGCGTTTTTACATAAAAAGCGGTCGCGCCGAAGATAAGCCCGCCGTAAAAAACAAAACCGTACTGAAAAGTCCTGAAAAGATAAACCGTTCTTTCCAGAAAATTACTTCCGAAAGAATCCCAGTATGTCGCGGCGTAGAAAAACTTCGCGCCCGCCATGCCGGCTATTACGGTCCAGAAAACAAGGTCCTGCAGTTTTTCTTTGCAGATTGAAAAGGTTTTGGCCCGGAAGTTTAAATAAAGCAAAGCAGCCAGGTAACCCGCGGCCACCATAAGCCCGTAAGCCGGCAAATGGAACCGTCCCGCTTCAAATATAAAAGGGTGCATAGTTAAATGATACAAAAAGCGTGGTCTGGGAAAATATCAGGAAGGCTTAAGGTTTCCCCCGCCCTTTTGCCAACAGAGTTAAACAGCATCGGGCAAAAGGGCGGGGTTTACAAGAAAATTTTCTGAACTTAAGCCTTTCTTCATTCACCTTACCGCCTTCAGGAAGCCGGCCTTGCTTTTTGATGCAAGCTGGAGATAAAGGTTGTAGTCTTTCTGGACGCCTATTGTGGAAGTATTGCCGTTGTATGAGTGCCCCGGATATATTACGGTTTCAGGGGGGAGCTCTGCCAGCGCGCGCAGACTTTCGTAAAGGGCTTCAGCGCTTGAACCCGGCAGATCCACCCGTCCGCATTCGCCTACAAAAAGCGTGTCACCGGTAAAAACAGCCGTTTCCGCCAGGTAGCACACAGAGCCCGAAGTGTGGCCGGGAGTGTGGATCGTTTTTATTTTCAGATGTCCGGTTTCTATTACGGCGCCGTCTTGCGCTTTCTTTAAATTTTCAGGCTTTCTCTCAAGCAGGAAAAGATCCGCCTCATGCAGGTAGACCGGCAGGCCCGGGTATTTTGTTTCAAAGTATTGGAGGGCGTTTACATGGTCCGGGTGGGCGTGGGTAAGCAACGCCATTTTCAGCTTGAGTCCCTTTTCCGAAATTGCGGTCTCAATCTTTTCGCTCTCCCAGGCCGGGTCTATAACGGCGGCTTCGTTAGAAGCTTCATCCCATAAAAGGTATGAAAAATTGTCCATCGGGCCGACTTTCAGCTGTTCTATGTCCATATTGCCTGGTTTCTACCCTGCCCCTCGTCCTCTAACCTCTGCCTTGAGTCATTTATCCTCATCTTTGGGCGGGGTAAAACGGTATTCAAGTTCTCCAACCCGGGCCAACCCGAGCTCTTTTCTTGCCGTTTGCTCAATATAGGCTCCGTCCTTTGCGTTTTTCAGGTTTTTCACAAGCTTTATACGTTCCAATTTAAGCTCGCTCTGGCGGTGTTCAAGACGCCGGTATTCCAGATAATTTTTTACCAGGCTTCGGAGTCCGCGGCTGCTGAGCACGATCAGGATAATTACCGCGATGATAAGGTAGTTGAGTTTCTTTTTTAATAGATTGGTTTTCATCGGCTTTGCGGGTCTGCTGAAAAAGTAAGCAGCCCCGTGATTACAGTGATGGCGGAACGATTACGGAGATAAAGAGGAAATTACTATGATAACGAACGATTACAGGGATAATGCTCCAAATAAAATCGTTGGAATCTCTCTTTAATCGCTGTAATCGGCTAACCGCCAGCGGTTAGCCTATTTAAACCTGAATATCATGTCTTTGGCGTATTTTGCTTTTTTACCCAGTTCTTCCTCTATGCGAATAAGCTGGTTATATTTGCAATTGCGTTCCGAGCGGCAAGGGGCGCCTGTTTTAATGGCTCCCGCGTTAGTGGCTACCGCCAGGTCCGCTATAAAAGGGTCTTCAGTCTCACCCGAGCGGTGTGAAATTACCGTGGCGTAACCCGCTTTATGGGCCTGCTCAATAACGTGCATGGTTTCGGTAAGCGAGCCTATCTGGTTTAATTTTATCAATATGGAGTTAGCAATGCTGTCTTCTATGCCTTTCTTCAGGCGCTCCGGGTTGGTGACAAAAATATCGTCGCCGATAATAAGCGTTTTTTTTGCCAGCAATTTTGAGAGGTATTCCCAGCCTTCCCAATCATCTTCGGCCAGCGGGTCCTCGTAGGAGATAATTGGAAAGTTCTTTCTCCACTCCGTGTATTTAGCGGTCATCTCCTGATGGTTAAGGTTGGAGCCTTCAAAAACATAGCTGCTGTTCTGATAGAATTCACTGGCGGCGGAATCAATGCCTATCTGCACTTCTTTGGTGGTGTGCCCCGCGCCCTTTATGGCTTCCACTATTGTTTCAAGCACCGACTCATGGGTGAATATCCTGGGGGCAAAACCGCCTTCGTCTCCTACGGCCACGGTGTAGCCGCCCTTTGCAAGCAGAGCTTTAAGAGTGTGATAGATTTCCGAGGCCATCATTATAGCTTGCGTGAAGCTCGCGGCGCCGGTAGGCACTATCATAAATTCCTGTACGCTGATGCCCGAGTCGGAGTGTTTCCCTCCGTTTATTATGTTAAGCATGGGTGTGGGCAGGATAAAGTTTTTTTCTTTCAGGCCGTAGGCTTTTCTTATATAAGCGTAAAGCGGGAGCTTCGCCGAGTCGGCGGCCGCGCGCGCGAGCGCCATGGAAACCGCGAGTATCGCGTTCGCCCCAAGTTTGGTTTTAGCCTGTGTATTATCAAGTTCAAGCATAAGGCCGTCTATTCTTTGCGGTTCGGCTTTTATGCCGGTTATATCGGGCGCTATCAGCTTATTTATGTTTTCCACCGCTTTTACCACGCCCTTTCCCATATAGCGTTTTCCGCCGTCGCGCATTTCAAGCGCTTCGTGGGAGCCGGTTGAGGCCCCGCTTGGCACCGCCGCCCGGCCAAAAGCGCCGTTTGAAAGATAAATATCAGCTTCCACCGTGGGGAAACCTCTTGAGTCAAGTATTTCCCTGGCTATGACCTTTTTTATTTTAGCGTCCATTAACTGTTCTCCTCGTTAACATAAGTCTCAGAGTCTTAGGGTCTTGAGAGTCTTTTTCTGCCGACTCCCGACTCAGTCGCGGACAGTCCGCCTAATGCGGGGCAGGCCAGCGTCACTAAAACTCCTGACTCCCGGACTCTCCGACTTTCAACTTTCAAAATTTCCCGCTTATTATTTTTCTACCGGCTTCAAGCAGGGTCTCCATTTTCATTTTGGTAGGGGCCTCTGCGTAAACACGCACAAGTGGCTCCGTGCCGGACGGCCGAAGCCCCAGCCAGCTGCCATCCTTTAAAATGAACTTGAAGCCGTCGGTGTGGTCTATGCGCCAGACCGAGCCGCCGGCAAGCGAGAGCGGCGGGTTGGCTTTAAGTTTTTCCAGCAGGCTTTCCATATGAAATCCCGCGCCCAGGCGCAGGTTCACTCTGGAGTTAACTAAAGGCCCCATCTTCTTGTTCAGGTCGGCCAGAATGCGCTTTATGGATTTGCCTTCCCAAGCCACCATTTCCGCTATAAGCAGGCAGGCAAGCAGGCCGTCTTTTTCCGGCACATGGTTCATTATTGAAAGCCCGCCGGATTCCTCTCCGCCTATCAGATACTGGCCGGTGCGAAGAAGATTGCCTATGTATTTGAAGCCTACGGCTGTTTCCCGGACCTCCAGGTTATAATATTTGGCAATGGAGTCCACGAAATGAGAGGTCATTACCGAACGGGCCACTTTGCCTTTAAGGCCGCGGTTTTTTACCAGATGTTCAAGGGCGAGGCCCAGCACAAGGTTCGGTGATATCCAGGTGCCGTCGGAGTCAATAATACCGAAGCGGTCGGCGTCGCCGTCGCAGGCAAGGCCCAGGTGGCATTTGTTCTTTACCACGGAGGCGCTTAAGGCGGAAAGATTTCCAGCTTCAGTGTCGGGAGAATGCCCGCCAAAAAACACATCGCGCTCCTCCCTGAGCCCGATAGTTTTAGCGCCCAGCTTTTCAAGCGCCGGGCGAAGGTAGGTCCTGGCGGCGCCGTTAACGGAATCCACTGCCACTTTCAGGCCAGCTTTTTTTATAGCCTTGTCGTCTAAAAGAGAGTAAAGCTGTTTGAAATAAGCGGCGTGGAAGTCTTCCTGTTTTATTATGCCGGCGGTAAGTCCCCGTTCAAAGGGCATGTGCTTTTCCACTTCCGTCAGTGTCAGGGAGCTTATTCTGGCTTCCAGGTCATTGGTTACTTCAGGGGTGGCCGGTCCGCCCCAGTAGGGAGTCCACTTAAAACCGTTGTAATACGCGGGATTGTGGCTCGCGGTTATCATCACACCGCCCACGGCCTTCGTTTTAATCACAAGCCAGGCTACCGCCGGGGTGGGGGCGTCTATGTCGGAAATTATCGCGCTTATGTTTTCAGCGGCGAAAACTTCCGCCGTAATTTTAGCGAAATCCTCGGAGAGATACCTGGTGTCGTACCCAATAATTATATGCGGGGTTTTCGGTTCCGGTCCCGCGGATCTTTTGAGGTTCAGCAGGTATTCTTCGCCCCTGAAACCATATTCCATATTTTCTTTGATGTGCCCTGCCACGGAGTGGGCGACCCTGCGTAAATTCTGTACATTGAATTCATCGGCGATAATGGCCCTCCAGCCTGAAGTGCCGAATTTGATATTTGTGTTTGCCATAGCATGAAATATAGCAAAAAAGGCCTCTCAAAGCAAAAAAGTCGCAAACAAGCCCTGCGGCCGCGTTATTTTGTAAAATAAAATATTGTAAAGCAGGAGAGACCGCGGCACTTTTACTTTTTGCGGTTATCGGCCCTCCGGCGGCGTTTCAACTTGCCGAAGCAGGCATATGCGGGAAGGAAAAACAGTGAAAAAGATTTCTTCAAAACCTACGGTCTATCTTATAGACGGCTCAAACTTTTCGCGGAGTTTATGGTCCGGAGCGAAAGGTCAAAGATCGGACGCGATTGAAACCGAATTCCTTCAATGGCTTGGTGAAGCCGCGCGCACCCAGGCCTTGGTAACATCCAGTTTCAGAGTGGTTTTTGACGGTGGATTCAGGCCCGTGGGTATCTATGCGGGGCTGTCTACTACTGTTTATTTTTCAGACGATGAAAAAGCGGACGATATCCTGCTTGAGCGGGCCTGTTTCATGAGCAGTGAGGGCACAAGAGCCGTTATTGTAACCTCTGACAGTGGCATCAGGGAGAAAGCGGCCGCGGATGGCATCAAAAGCCTGCCCTGCGGCGCTTTTTTCCGTTTCTGCGAAGATGAATTAAAGAAGGACGCCCGGTAAACGCAAAAAGAAGAGTAGAGGGGAGAGGGTAGGGGGTGCAGAAATAAGGAACTCTTTCCCCCAAACCCTCTACCCTGTTTTTAGCGTCCGTAAAGCAGGCTGGAAAAATGGTAAAATTGGTTTTGTTTTTCAGCCCATCTCTGCGTATTTTGTGTCCGAACTGCCATAGCCTAAAGCCTACGCACAGAGGGCGCAACAGCGGAAAAAAAGCCCGGGTGCTGTAACTGGTAGCCAGAGCTGACTTAAAATCAGCTGGAGGTCTCCTCCGTGCGGGTTCGAGTCCCGCCCCGGGCACATTTTGATGTTGTAAAGAGGGGCGGGTGAGCCCCCGCCTTCTGTAAGGGTTCGGGCCGACTGAGCATTCAAAGGTTTGCTACGGAGGCAATTCAACGCTGTTAACAGGTCCCGCCCCGGGCATAAAGTTTCTAAGGAGATTTTAGAAGAAAATGCGAAGTGTAAAGTGAAAAATGCAAAATTAGGAGAAAGTGATATGGGATTTTCACCTGAAGGCGTCAAATTGATAATAACCGGCATAGTCTTGGCGGCAGCCGGGGGAGTGGTTTCAGCCTGGTTTAAGTGGGTAGGCGTGCCGGTCCTCTTGTTAGGGGTTGTTTTTTCGGCCTTCTCCGCTTATTTTTTCCGGGACCCGGAGCGCAACAGGGTTTTCGCGCCGGGGGAAATAGCCTGTCCGGCTGACGGCACTGTAATGAGCGTGGGCGCGGAAGAAAACCCGGAGATAACGGTGGTGCGTATTTTCCTTTCCATCTTTAATGTGCATATACAACGCGCTCCCGCGGACGCCAAAGTGGAAAACGTGAAATATTCAAAGGGAAGTTTTGCCATCGCCTATAAACCTGAAGCCGCTAAAAATGAACGCAACCTTATCTCGTTTGCCGACGCCTCAGGCCGTAAATTCGCCGTGGAGCAATTAACCGGTTCCATAGCCCGCAGAATAGCCTGTTACGTAAGCCCGGGACAGGACGTTAAAACTTCGCAGAAAATAGGCATGATTTATTTCGGGTCCCAGGTTGCCGTTTATCTTCCGGGCAGTGCCCGTGTAATTGTTAAACCCGGAGATAAAGTTGCCGGCGGCGAAACTATACTTGGGCGCTGGTAAGGTTCCTGCTAAAAAGCAGGAACCATGATTCCCCTGATTAAAGAGGATTGCACGGATTAGTGACAATCGGTGTAATCCATACCTAATCGGTGTAATCAATAAACCTTGGTAATTAGGACTTTAATATGGAAGAAAATAACGGAATTCATAACCCGCTTGGAACAAGCGGCCTGGCAAGAATAAAAAAAACAGGGGCTGTGGTTTTGCCGTCACTATTTACTATTGCCAACATGGCCGCCGGTTTCTTTTCAATAATAGCGGCCTCGAACGGCAATTATGTATTGGCGGCCTGGCTTATAATATTTTCCTATTTTATGGATATGCTGGATGGGCGCATCGCGCGTCTTGTGCATGGTGAAAGCTCATTTGGAGTGGAGATAGATTCCCTTTCCGACTGGATTTCATTCGGCATCGCTCCGGCGTATCTTATTTACAATTTTGTGTTGAAAGATTACGGGGTCTGGGCGTATCCGGTGGCGTTTTTATATGTGCTTTGCGGGGCTTTGCGGCTTGCCCGTTATAATATCAAATCGCATTTTGGCGGCAGTTCGAAACAGTATTTCCAGGGTCTGCCCATACCGGCGGCCGCGGGGATATTGGTTTCTTTCGTGCTTGCCTACAGCATGCTTGAGGCCGGAGGCGGGGTGCGCAGTATAAAGCTGGTTATGAACCAGATGCCGTTCATTTACGGGGTGATCCCTTTTATTATGATCGCGCTAGCGCTTTTGATGATTTCATCAGTGCCTTACGCGGCTTTCAAGCAGGGTAATTTGTTCAGGCCTAACTCCGTAAAGGGGATGCTTTCAATACTGGCCGTGCTTGCGCTTATTGCGGTTTACCCGCAAGACGCGTTGTTCATGTTTTTCTCCATTTACGCGCTTTCAGGCATGATAGCGGGCATTTACAGGGCTTTCAAACCCGGGGAAGGGGGAAAAGCAGGGTAGAGGGTAGAGTTGCAGAAATAATAAACTCCTTCTAAAAACCCTATACCCTGCTGTTTTCAGCGGAGTGAAATTAAAAACGCCTCATCCGCCTTATGCGGCCGGGCGTTTTTAATTTTTTGTTTTTTTATTTTCGCGCCTTTTATGCCTGTGTTAAGCGTGTCTTGCGCCCCTGCGCCGTAAACGGCCGCGGCCCAGAACGGCGTGCCGTCCTGGCCGTGAAAGGGGAGACGCCATAAATAAATTTCAAATTTATTTCCCGTAGCGCCGCAAAAAGAGATGTCCTGCGATTTTTTGGCAAGCAGCCAGCTTTTGGCCGGGAAAAAACGCGAAGGATTTTGACCCGAATAAATATTTTTAAGGGCCTGTCCCGCGGATTTAACCAGGCTTGTTTCGCATTCAGCCCAACCGCTGCGAGCGGCAAAAGAGCGCGCGGCGGAAAGCCGGGCGGAAAAAAACAAGTTCACCGGTATTTTTTCTTTGGCGGAGGTGGAAAAGGCGAATTCGGGCGCTGAATCCGCAATCTCACTGGCGGAGGAAATAACTTTTTCGCCGGTTAGAGAGGCGATCTCTTTTGGCGCTTCCCACAGGAGCCAGCCGGCTTCCACCTGCGTGAGGGTAAAGATTCCGGTAATCAGCACACAACAACCGGTAAACAGTAATCGGTGACCAGTAACCAGTAACGGTTTTGTTAAAACTTTTAAAAACATTAATAAATCTCTTTTTTATTTACTGACTTACCGGTTACCGATTACTGGTTACTGTTTTCTAGGGAACAGTGCCGGTATTTTCTGCGGTTCCTCTCCTGCGGTGTTCTCAAGGCCCGCGGCCAGCTGCATCTGCATTTTAGCGGAGGTATCCGGCATAAAAGGGTAAACCCAGCCGGCTATAAGGCGCAGGCTCCATACCAGGTCGTGAAGGAGCGGCTTTAAGGCCTGCGGATTTTTCTTTGCCATCTCCCAGGGCTTTTCCATGTCAATTTTTTTGTTTAATACTGAAACCGCCTGCCAGATAATATCCAGGGCTTCGCCAAACTGCAATTGTTCCAGTTTCTTGTCTATCTCCGCTGTGCGGGTAGAAAATTCTGTGAAAAGCGCCCCGTCTTCCGGTTTGCCGGGAAGGCGGCACTCCAGGTATTTATTCACCATATTCAGCGCCCGTGAAAAAAGATTTCCGAAGTCGTTGGCGAGATCCGCGTTATAGCGCCGCTTAAAAGAGTCATGAGAAAAATCTCCGTCAGCCCCGAAGGGCACTTCCCTGAAAATAAAATAGCGGAAGGCGTCCAGACCGTATTCCCGCACGATGTCTTCCGGGTTTATAAAGTTGCCCTTTGACTTTGACATCTTTTCGCCGTTCACAGTCCACCAGCCGTGGGCATAAACCTTTTTGGGCAGTTCAAGGCCGAGAGCCATAAGCATGGCGGGCCAGATCACGGCGTGAAAGCGGAAAATTTCCTTGCCCACCAGGTGCACATCCGCCGGCCACTTTTCCGTGAAAACGGGGTCGGGGCTTTGGGGGTGATACCCGGCGCCGGTGGCGTAGTTCAAAAGGGCGTCAAACCACACATAAACCGTGTGTTTGGGGTTTGAGAGTACTTTCACTCCCCAGGTTACCCTGGTCCGTGAAACCGAAATGTCTTTCAGCCCCGAGTTAGCGAAATTTATTATTTCCAGCGCTCTGTGTTTTGGGGCCAGAAAATCCGGGTTTTTGGCGTAATGTTCAAGCAGCGGGTTCTGGTATTTTGAAAGTTTGAAAAAATAAGTATCTTCGCTTATCCGCTCCGGCGGTTTGCCGTGCACGGGGCAATTGCCGCCCTCAAGTTCGCTCTCGTCAATAAAATTTTCGCAGGAGCGGCAGTAAAGTCCGCTGTAAGTGCCGGGGTAGATGTCGCCCGTTTCAAGCAGGCGCTCAAAAGCGGCCTGCACTCTGCGCTCGTGGTCCTGGTCCGTGGTGCGGATAAAATAATCGTAGCTGATGTTAAGGGTTTTCCAGAGGTTCCTGAAATCGGCTGAAATCTCTCGGCACCAGGTTTTAGGTTCAATATTTTTCTCATGGGCTAATTTCTCAATATTGGAGCCGTGCTCGTCGGTGCCTGTCTGAAAATAAACATCTCTTCCCGCGGCGCGCAAATGCCGGGCCAGCACGTCGGCCGCAAGCGTGGTGTAAGCATGGCCCACATGCGGTTTGTCGTTTGCATAGTAAATCGGGGTCGTTATATAAAAATATTTCTTGCTCATGATCAAACCTCCGGCTCTTATTTGCTAGTAGGCTGGTAAGCTAGTATGCTTGTATGCGGGGAGACAGATGGACAGCTTGGCTGCCAGGAGGATATAGCCTACCAGCCTACTGGCCTACCAGCCTACTAGCCTTTATGACGTTCTCAGGCAGAATGCCCAGTTTTTCACTCTCAAGCAAAGCTGTTTCAAGTATGAGGTTGTAAGACACATTTTGGGCCGTCATGCGCCGCAAAGCAAGCAGCGTTGTCACCAAAGCGGAAAGCGGTTTTTTCGCGCAGCCGGCCGCCCCGGCCCAGCGGTCTCTCGTTCCGGCCAGCAGCAGGTCAAGCAGAGTTACCACCTCATGCCTTGCGCGGTGCGAATCTTTAGGGAGCGACGCGGCCATTTTAAACGCGCCCATTCTGTCAAACCGAGCCCCGCCTTTAAGGCGCTCGGAAAGCCTGCGCAAATCCCCGGCCGTTTTAAGCGAGCCCTGTGACACCGAACTTAAAGCGGCGGCATCGTCCAGCGTCTGGCCCTGGGCTTCAAGCAGCCTTTCAAGCGCCGCGCGCGGCAGCGCGGTGAAATCTATGGCGTAACAGCGTGATATTATAGTGGCCAGTAAAGCGTTTTTTCTTGAAACGGTGAGTATCAGTACGGTGCCGGGCGGCGGTTCCTCAAGAGTTTTTAGAATGGCGTTCTGGGCCTGCTGCACCATGGCCCCGGCGTCGCGTATTATAAAAACCTTGCGGGAGGAAAGGATGGAAGTCTGATTTGCGTAGCGGCAAACCTCGCGTATGGTGTCCACCTTCAGATTGCGGCTTTCATCCTCGTCAAGAAGTGCCGCCTGGAAAGCGGTGTCTATAATTCTGACGTCCGGGTGGGCTCCGCTGTCTATCTGCAGGCAGGAGGCGCAAACGCCGCAGGCGTCATCAGAGTTGTGAGTGGCGAGTGGCGAGTGGTGAGTGGCGGGTTCGGAGGGGGAGTCAAAAAGGCTTTTTTCGGGGGCCGGTTCTTCCGGAGGTTTATGCAGGCAGGTAAGAGCCCGCGCGAATTCTTTGGCGGCCAAAAATTTCCCTACTCCCTCCGGCCCCGTGAATAACAGCGCCGGCGGTACGCGTTGGGAGACCAACAGAGACTTCAGGCGCGCCATTGTTTTATCATGGCCGATAATCTGGGAAAGCGCCATCAGAGTTTCCCCAATCTTGTGCTCTTGCGCTTTTGTGTCTTGCTTGCGCTGTTACTTGTGACTTGTGTCCTGTGACTTGTGACTGCCGCATTGTGCCTTGTGACCTGGCCGTTTGTGGGCCAGAGGCCATTAGAGACGGCACCTCCAGAGGATTGTGCCTTGTGACCTGTGCCTTGCACAAGCCGCCTGACGCGGCTGATAATTTCTTTTTGAATGTCCGCTACCGGGAGCGCTCCATTTACGCGGTCTACGCCGGGTTTTTGCGCCATAATTTTATAGGCCCTGTTCACCCTTTTCCTGAAAGCCGCCGACTCCCGCTCTATGCGGTCGGGCCCCGTAAGCTTTTGCGCCAGCCTTTCTCTTTCGGCGAATATTCTGTCGGGGATGTCAAAAACAAAAATAAGATCCGGCTTCAGGCCGCAGGTGGCTATGTGGTTAAGAGTGTTTACGGTTTTTAAGGGCAGGCCTCTGCCGTAGCCCTGGTAGGCAGAGGTGGACATGGTGAAACGGTCGGAAATAACCACCTTGCCGGATTTAAGAGCCGGCAGTATTATTTCAAGCGTGTGCTGTGCCCTGGAAGATTCGTAAAGAAAAAGTTCGGTAAGGCGCTCGATGTTGTTATTCGGGTCTAAAAGTATTTTACGCACCTGCTCTGAAACCTTGGTGCCTCCCGGTTCGCGCGTGAGAACGACGCAATAACCTTTGCGTTCAAACCAGGTTTTCAAAAGCCAGGCCTGGGTGGATTTACCTGAGCGGTCCGGGCCTTCCAGAACAATGAAAAAGCCTCTCTTCATAACTATATGATAGCAAAGGGTCAAGGGCAGGGGAAAGTGTATTAGGAAAGAGCCGGCGGGTTTCCCGCACGCTCCAAGACCGGGTTTTATTGTGAAGAAGACCGGGGTCTTACGCCGGCTGCGGAACGCGCTGTCCCGGCACAGCGGTCCGGCTTGAACGGTCCTCGCCGTCCCTTAATTACAGGGATACGCTCCAGACCCCCGATCCAAGGCTTTCCGCCGAAGGCGGACCCGCCGGGTTGTTTGGCGGGAAAACCTTCAAGGGAGCGCGCGGGAAATCCGCCGGCTCTTCCTTGAATTCATGTTTTAAGTTTAAATATGGCCCCGCCCTTTTTTGATACTTCCTATTGACCCGCCCGGAGGTAAAAAAACAGGAAAACCCCGCGGTTGAGGCGGGGTTCCTTAATTCGCTTTCTTGCTATTCGCTGCTGTTAGGAACATTCCGAATAGCCGCAATCGTGGCAGGTGGGGCCGGAACAGCCGGATTCATACGACACATTGGAGGAGTAGCATTTCGGGCAGTACTGGGTGCGCGTAACTTCCCAGAGTTCCAGTTTTTCCTGGCCGTTAACGTCCTGTTCTGAGGTCAGCATTCCGGTCCGTTTCAAGTGGCTGCGCAACGCCACGGCTATGCCATGCGCTATGGAATTAATGCGGTTCTCGCCCAGGCCCATCGGTCTGTCGCCCTTTACCGAGTTAAGGTGCTTTAATACCTTGACCGGGTCGCCGCCTTCAGTGAGATATTTTGAAAGAAGAATGCCTATAAGGGCTGTAAGGCCGCTTATCTCGGTGCCGAGCGGCGGGATGTTAGTGAACACCTGATAGGGGCCGTGTTCGTTATAGTTTATATGTATGTGCAGGGGACCGTAGCCTGTCTTAATCTGGAAATATTCGGATGATACGCCGAAAGACTGATACGGTATTTTTTTCTTTTTACTCTTTGCCTGCGCCGTAGTGGAGCCGATATTTAAAACCTGCTGCGATTTGCAGCCGTCACGGTAAATTGTCAGGCCCTTGCAGCCCAGCTTGTGAGCGAGCAGATAGCAGCTGCGTACATCCTCAACGGAGGCCTTGGCCGGCAGATTAATGGTTTTTGACACGGCGTTGTCCGTGTGTTTCTGGAAAGCCGCCTGGATTTTCACGTGATACTCGGCTGACACATCGTGGGCGGTGGGAAACAGGTCCTGTATGGCTTTTGGGATTTCAGGTATCCCGCGCACGGCTTTATGGTTGGAATCAATTTTATTCCAGAGAATTTTTTCCTCCAAGCCGAAATAGCCGTTTTTTTCGGCTATTTTCTTAAAAAGCGTGTTCACTTCAAAAAAAGTGTCTTTGGCATCGGCGTCTTTTCCGTTCTTTATGGATTCAAGGGCTTTGGCGTTGTAGCGGGTATAAGCCACGGCAAAGAACGGCTCAATGCCCGATCCCTGCAGGCCGGCAGCTATGGCTATGGTGCCGGTGGGCGCTATGGTGGTGCGTGAGGCGTTTCTGGGTTTTGCGGCCACGCCTTTGAAGTACTTGCTTTCCGCGTCGTAAATGGACCCTTTCCAGTTTTGGAACACGCCGCGTTCTTTGGCCAGTTCCTCGGAAGCTTCCAGGGACTTGTCGTTTATAAACTTCATCACCTCTTCCGCTTTTTTAAGGCCTTCCGGGCTGTCGTAGGAAACGCCGAGTTTTACGGCGGTTTCTGCCCAGCCCATAACGCCAAGGCCTATTTTGCGGTTGCTTCTGGCTATTTTCTCTATTTCCGGCAGGGGGTAGTTGTTTATCTCTATGACATTGTCCAAAAACCGTATAGCCTTTGAAACCACGGCGCCCAGACGCTCAAAATCAAGCTGGCCGCGTGCTGTTTCTCCGGTAACGAAGTTGGCCAGGTTTATGGAACCCAGGTTGCAGGATTCCCACGGCAGCAGCGGTTGTTCCCCGCAGGGATTTGTGCTTTCTATCTGGCCCAGCGCGGGGGTGGGGTTTGAGTTGGTTTCATTTATCTTGTCTATAAAAACTATGCCCGGGTCGCCGCTTGTCCAGGCGGATTCAACCAGCGTATTAAACACCGAACGCGCCGACAGCCTGCCCGTAGTCTCCCTGGTGTGGGGGTTGATCAGATCGTAAGAGGAATTGTTTTCCACCGCTTTCATGAATTTGTCGTCAAGCGCGACGGAAATATTAAAATTTTCCATTATGCCCGCCTGCGATTTAAGCGCTATGAAATCCTTTATTTCAGGATGCCAGTAGGGCAGTATCCCCATGTTGGCGCCTCTTCTGGTGCCGCCCTGTTTTACCACGTCGGTCATTTTGTCAAACAGTTTCATGAACGAGATGGCGCCGGAAGCCACGCCGTTCGTCTTTTTTACAATGTCGCCTTTGGGACGAACGCGGCAGAAAGAGAACCCCGTGCCTCCGCCGGATTTTTGTATCAGGCTTTGCGCGGTAAGGGCTTTGGCTATGCCTTCTATGGAATCCGGCACCGGCAGCACATAGCAGGCCGACAACTGCTGCAATTCCCTGCCCGCGTTCATAAGGGTGGGGGAATTAGGCAGAAAATCAAAGTCCGCCATCATGTTGTAAAATTCGGTCTGCCAGCGGAGAGCCGCCTCTCCGGCGGGCGGGATGCTTTGGTGAATTTTTTCAAGATTTGAAATAAATTTAAGGAAGTTCTCCTCTCTTTCGGAACATTCCGCCAGTCCGTCGTGAAAAAGAATGGTGCGGGCGGGGTTTCCGTCCGTATCGGTTTTTATTACGCGGCAGCGCACTCCTTCAAAGGCGCCCCATTTTTCCGCGTCAGGATTGAAAATTATTTCCGAAAGCGAGATATTATGGGAAACGCGTGTAAATAGCTCCTCTATGGTGCTTTCGTCGCGCAGATACTTGTCTTTTATCACCTTGGCCTGATTTTCACTAAGCGCTATTTTTCTTTTTTCCATTATCGTTGTTTTCATGTGGCTGCCGCTCCCCCATTTTGTATTTATCCCCGTCTTTTTAGGAAAGTCTTAAAGGGTGTTGCGCCCGGTCCCGAACTAAAAAGTTATTGGAATTAACTCTAATCTATCAATCATTCAACCCATTGTCAAATTTTCAGACGACAGGGGCTGAAAAACCGGCAATTGCGGTTATTTGAGGTTGTTTGGGCCGCCAGCCAAAGGGCACGGCGGGTCGGTTTGGGCAGTTGCGAACTTGGTATAATTACCCCGTTATCCGTCCGCCTTAGGCGGATGGAGGGGGCCAAAACCTTCGGGGTATTGCGTGAAACAAATATTTAACTGAATATCAACATTAAATTAGCGGCAGATACCTATAATACCTTATAAGTGCGGAGAGCAATGCGGGCAAATAGCCGGTAGCGGTAACCGCAAAAAACTTTGTCATTAACTTCTTCGTTGCTTGCTGTTCGCCATCTTACTGTTAGCTGACATTAAACGGGAGTTCTATGAATGAAAAATTTGACGAAAATTCTCTTAACGAAAAGGCTATAAACGATGTGGAAACCGCGCGCCTCGCTTTGCGCTGGTCGCTTGACAAGATCAGGGGCCTTCAGGAAGAGGCCTTGAAAACCCGTCAGGATCTGCAGGAGCGTTCAAGCCAGGTGGCTTTCCTGGAAAACCAGCTTAAATCCAAAAATTCGGAGATTGAAAAAATCCTGCGCAGCCACGACGATGAAATGAAATCTAAGCAGGATTCGCTGGAATACCAGTTCCACTCAAAGCTTGAACGTTTGAACGAGCGTGAAAAAGAGCTTGAAGGCAAGCTTTCCAGGCAGGAAGAGATTTTAAAGCAGAAAGAAAACAAGCTGCTTGACGATTATCAGAAAAAATCCGAGGAGCTTCGCGCCCGCTGGTCGCAGGTTGAGGCAGAGCTTTGGCAACTGCGTCAAAAACAGCTGGCCAAGCAGCAGGACTTTGAAAAACTCTACTCGGACAGGCTTGAGGACGAACGGAAAAAAATCAGCGGGGAGGCCGAGCTGATCAAAGCCTCGCAGGAAAAAGCTTACCACACCAGGCTGGAAGAGCTTGACAAACGCGAGGCCGCCGCGGCCGAAGAACTGAAAAAACAGGAGGCTGTTTTCAGGTGGGGCAGGGACAGCTGGCAGAAAGAAGTGGACGATCGTGAGAAAGCGCTTAAGCAGAAAGACCTTGAGATAGACAAAAGGCTGCTTGAAAAAAACCAGGAGATGGAGGATTACAAGGCCAAGCTCAGCCTTATGGAGAAGCAGCTGGCGGAGTTTCCTGAAAATCTGCGCAGGCGCGACCAGGACCTTAACCGTTACAAAGACGCGCTCGCAAGCCTTGAGGGCGTCATAAAAACTATTGAAACAGAGAAGAAAAACCAGTTTTCCCAGCTAAGCGCGGCGCTTGAAGCCGAGAAGAGCCGTTGCGGCGATCTGGAAGCGGAAATACCCAAGCGTCTTAAAATCGCAGTTGAGCACGAGCGCAACCGGTTCGGGGAAAAGCTGGCCGCGATTGAAAGCAGTTACAAACAGGACCTTAAAAAGGGCCAGGAAGAGATAGAGTATCTGTCACGCAACCTGAGAACTTTTGAAGAAACCATGAAAACTATGCAGACGGACCGCGACGCTTTATCGCAGAAGGCGGACCGCCTGCAAACCCAGCTTAACATAAAGGCGGAAGAGATCTCTTTCCGCGAAAAACAGCTTCAGTCCGAATACGAGGTGAGGCTTAAAGTTGAGCTGGAAAAACATACCACCGCCCTTAAAACAGAAATGGAAACCGGCGGGCGCATTTACGAAGACAGTTTGCGCATGAAAGTGGAGGAAATAGCGCATTTAAGGAAAGATCTGGAGGAATCTTCGCGTGATAAAGGCGGCCTGCAGAATCTTGCGGCTACCCTGCGCCGTGAACTTGCCGCCCTTGGCGAAAAGCGCGAACGGGACCTGCAGGCGCTTAAAATTCAGCTTAAGGCCGCCCATGAGGCGGAACTTGCCCAGGTTTTTGACGGCGAAGCGCGCCGCCACGGCGAGGAAAAACAAAAAATGCTGGCGGCTTTTGATGAAGCCGCCGCCGGCGAAAAGCTTTTTGCCGCCAGAAAAGAGGAAGAACTTCAAAACCTGAAAATGGCTCTTGCAAAGGAGCAGGAAAACAGGAAATTGGCGCTTGCGGGTGCGTCTGCCGAAAAAAAAGAGGCGCTTGAAGCCCAGGCCGCGCGTTACGGAGAAGAAAGAGGATTTGACGCGGAAAAAATAGTACAGCTGAGTAAAGCCCTTGAAGCCGCGAAAATAGAGCGTGAAGAGCTGGTGCTGATGGAGCGCGAGCGCCTGGCGCGCCTCTACACTGAAAAGGAAAAAGATTTTGACGAACAGCTGCTCCAAAAAGACAGGGAAACGGCCAGGCTTAAAGACGAGCTTAAGCGCCTTGGCGCGGAAAAAGACGCCCGGTTGCTGGAGACGGAGGGGGAAAAATCCGGCCTTCAGGACAAAAACAGGGCGCTTTTACAGCGGGTGCTCAGCTTCCAGGCCGAGGCCCGCCTGGAAGTTGAAGCCGCGGTCCGGAAAGAAAATGAAAAGGCCGCCGAGCAGCTTGCCCGCAAAAACCAGGAAATAGAGGCGGTAAAGCAGCTGCGCGAAACACAGGAGGACGCTTACCGGCGCACGCTTGAGGATTTCCGCTCAAAGCTTTCGGAAACTGTGGCGAAAACAGAGGGGTTTAAGAAGCTTGCCGACGAAAGACAGGCGCGGCTGAACGCGCTGGAGACGGAGCTTTCATACGGGCGTAAACGCTGGGAAGACCAGCTGGCGGCCCTGGCTCTTAAGCTGGAAAACCGGGAGAAAGAATTTACGGCGCTTAAATCCGACTCCGAAGACTTTAAGTCCGCATTTGAGGAAGAAGTACGCGAGTCGCAAAAAAAGGTTAACGACGCTCTTCTTAAGTTCCGTTCGTCCGAGGAGCAGCGGACGGCAAAGGAAAAGCAGGCGGAGCAGTTTAAGCGCGAGGGCGAATTCTGGAAGGCTGAGGCGCTCCGCAAAGAGGAAGAGCTGGGCGCCGCCAAAAACTCCAGCGCCCTGGCGCAGGAGACCCAGGCGCGGGAAATACGGGCCTCGCGGGAGCGCGACGCGGCCGCCTTCACCGAAAGGGAAAAACTTTTAAACCGGGAAGTTGCCGCGCTCAGGGAAGTTCTCGGAGAAAAAGAGGCCCTGGCGGAACAGCTTAAAGCCGCCGAGGAAGAATATAAAAAAATGAACGCGCGGCTGAAAGCCATGCTGGAGGAAGAGCGTAAAAAACGCGCGGACGCGGAAATAAACGCCGACGGCGTCGGTCTCGGCCTGGCCCAGAAAGACGAAGAATTGCGGGTTCTGGCGGGTGAGCTTGAAGCCGCGCGCCGTGAGCTTAAAACATTTAAGGAAAAACTTAAGACGCGTAAGAGCCGGTAAAATAGCGTCTAACACGAAACATCCCCCCGTCCGTTTCAGGCGGACGGGGGGATGTTTTACTGTCGCGAAAGGATCTGAGCTTCGCGCTGTTTTAATCCATAAGTTCGCTGGTATTCGAGCCGCCTGTAACGGTTACACGATTGCCCGGCACAGTGTAGACGAGGGAGTAGGCGCCGTACCGCTTAGGCAACGTTCCGCCCTCTTTCGCGGTCCTCGTGGCGGTGATGGTATATCCGGTATCGCCGTCCAAGGCGAGAGTATAGAGAAAATCCCCCATTGTGCATGTTGCGCCCGAGCAGACGCCGGAGGTGCCGGTATAAGTCTGGTCCAGTTTGGAGAAGTCCGCTGTGTAGCCGCCCATCCTTACCTGATAGCTCTCCTCGGCCGAGGCGACGCCGCCGAATACGCTGTTCGGCCCGGAAATCCTAGATCTTTCCACCACTCTGAAATACTGCGGTATGGCTACGGAAGCCAGAATACCGATGATGAGCACGACTACCAGAAGTTCTATTAATGTAAAACCTGCCTTGTTTTTGCTTTTCATAACCCCTCCGTTTAACCCAACTCGAACAGTCCGCTTAAAGCGGAACTGTGGACTAACTGCGACTTATATGACAGTATAGCATAAAATAAAAAAGGCGCTCTTGGTGCGTGTATTTAGGCGGGCGCAAAGCACCCGTCGCAAGTCACCAGTCTAGTCAGTTGCAAGTCTCAAGTCACAGGTCACAAGTGGAGAAACTAAGAATTAATAATTTTGACTCTTCACACTTTGTTGCTTGTGACATGCAACATGTGACCTGAAACTTGAAACTAAGCTGGCTTGTAACTTGCCCGCCAGACGGCCGGCGGGTCAGCCTCTGGCGGAAAATTTATTTGCGCCCGGCGCGATTCGAACGCGCGGCCACTCGCTTAAAAGGCGAATGCTCTACCCCTGAGCTACGGGCGCATAGAAAAACCTGCAACACAACCACTCAGCTTATCTGCCTGAGCAGCGGCTAAATTATACAAAAATAAATAAGCGCCGGAAATAAAATATAATGTAACCATGCCGGCAAACAGGCGCTATAGGGTGCGTGTAAGAGTTAAAGTCCGTAAGCGGCTTTTTAAGCGCTCAGGGTTTATTTTCGGACTCGCGCTGGCGGCCGGGCTTGCGGCCTACGCCGGTTTCCTGTCATTCGGGGCTGTAGGGAGGTTGTCCCCGGTCCCGTTTTTTTCGTTCCGCCTGAAAGAGCTTAAACTCAACTGTCCCGCGCCGGCCGTAACCGAAGAGATTCGGGCTCTTTTTTTGGCCCGCAGTGGCCGGACGCTTTCATCTTCGGATTGTTCGGCCCTGGCCCGTGAGATAAAAAAACGTCACACGGCCGTGCGCGAGGTTTCGGTCAGGCGTAACTTTTTAAACGGCGGAGCCTCGGTTACAGTACGTCTGGAACCCGTGCTGACGCCGGTGTTCCTTGAGGGCGAAACTACAGCGTACCTTTCCAGGAGCGGGAAACTTATATCCGAAAGTTTTTCTCCGCCGCTTCAAAATAGTTTGAGGGCTGAAATTTATGGTTCGGAGAAAAGTTTCAGTATGCCCGCTTTAGCCGGGTTTATAAGCGATATGGGCATTTTGAAAAAAAGTTTTTTAAGCCCGCCCGAGCGTTTGGAATACCGGCCGCGCGAAAAAATCTGCCGGATTTTTCTTAGTAACGGCTGTGAGGTGTTGTGGGGGGAATTTGAATTCACGCGCTTAAAAGTATTAAGATTGAACGAAGTTCTGAATGATGTTTCCTCAAAGTTAAGGCTGCCTGTAAAGGTAGACCTGAGATCTTTCAGGGAAGGACGGATTTTTGTTTCCGCCGGGGCGTGAGAGGCGTAAAATACAGAATAAGCTGAAATTAAGTATAATTTTATTTCCTGAAGTTTATTTTCATTAAATCGGTCTGTTGCCGCTCAGCCCAAACAACCTAAGCGGTCACTCTTTAATAAAGCGTGCCTCTGGAGCTTAATATGGGAAAACCGGAAATTATAGCCGGGCTAGACATGGGTTCAAGCCGGGTTACCTGCGTTATTGCCGCGCGAGACCCGGATGAAGACAAAATAAGGGTGCTTTCCGGCGCTTCGGTGGCCTGCAAGGGTTTGAAAGGCGGGGTAGTGGTCAACATCTCTGAAACCGCCAGGGCGGTGGCGAGTGTTATGGAGGAAGCGGAAGAAAAAGCCAAGGAAATGGTGGGGGAGGTCTACCTTGGTGTGAGAGGGGCTCACATACAGTCTTTTAACAACCGCGGCGCGTATAACATCGCGCGCACTGATCGTGAAATAACGGCTGAAGACGTGTCAAACGTGATAGAAACAGCCAAGGCCGTTCCAATTTCTTCCGACAGGGAAATACTTCATGTGATCCCGCAGGGTTTCTCTCTTGACCGCCAGCGCGGCGTGCCGAACCCTGTCGGCATGGAAGGCTCGCTTTTGGAAGTAGGAGTGCATATAGTTACGGCGTCAAGTTCTCACATAAACAACCTGATGAAGTCGGTGTCGCAGGCTGGTTTCCGCGTGGTGGATACCATATACACCCTGCTCGCGGTGGGCGAGCTTGTGGTTTCAAGCGAGGAAAAGGACCTGGGGTGCCTGCTTATTGATATGGGAGGGCAAACCACCTCCGCCGGCATTTATTACGAGGGCAGTATACATTTTTCAAAAGAAATAGCCTCCGGCGGCGACTATATTACCCGCGACATCGCCTATGGTTTTGGCACCACCATGCCCATAGCCCAGGAAATAAAGGAGAAATACGGCGCGGTAATATCAAACCTTATAGAAGAGGATAAAACCATAAGCATTACCGGCATGGACGGCGTAACTAAAAAAGAAGTGAAACCGCGTGACCTGCTTGATTTTATCCAGCCGAGGGCTGAGGAAATTTACGACAGGGTGAATGCCGCGGTGCAGAATTCAAATTATTCCGATCTCCCGGGAGGGGCCATTCTTACCGGCGGCGCCGCGCTTTTAAAGGGCATGAGTTCGGCGGCGGAACAGCTGCTGGACCTTAAACAGTCGCGGCTTGGCGCTCCGGTGCAGGCAATACTTGAGTGTCCGCCTCAATACTCCACTCAGCCCTATATGGGCGCTTTGGGACTTGTGTGCTATCCAAACCTGAAAACCTGGAATGCAGATACCCCCGGTGTGGCCGGAGTGTCGCTTGAAAAAAGAGCCTGGCGCTGGCTCAAGGATTTGTTTTGAAAGATAGGCTGAAGGCTGTAGGCTATTAGGCTGTTAGCCAAATCCGATTCTCACCTAATAGTCTAACAGCCTACAGCCTAAACAACCTGACGGTTATATTTTATTATGACTGAAACGAATATACAGTACAGCGGCGACTTCAACGAAAGAGAAGCCCGCATAAAGGTTGTAGGTGTGGGCGGCGGAGGCGGTAATGCGGTGAACCGCATGGTGGAGGCTGATGTGCGCCGGGTGGAGTTTGTGGCGCTTAACACCGACGCTCAGGATTTGCGGCGCAGTAAAGCCTCAAACCGCATACAGATAGGCGAAAACCTTACCAAGGGTCTTGGCGTGGGCGGGGACCCCGCTCTGGGCCGCCTGGCCGCCCAGGAATCCGTGGATATAATAAAAGAAACCGTGGCCGACACCGAGCTGCTTTTTATAACTGCCGGCATGGGCGGAGGCACCGGCACCGGAGCCGCGCCTGTGGTGGCGCAGGTGGCCAAAGAAAACACCGGGGCGCTGGTTATAGGCGTGGTTACCAGGCCTTTTGAATTTGAGGGCGCGGCGCGGTCCGCCCAGGCGCAGGAAGGCATCCACGAACTGCGCAAGCACGTGGACTGTCTGCTTGTAATACCGAACGACAGGATGCTTGAAGTGGTGGACCGCAACACCCCGGCGAGCGAGGCCTACCGCATTGCCGACGACGTTCTGCGCCAGGCTATACAGGGTATTTCAGACGTTATCACCAAGGCCGGGGATATAAATGTGGATTTTAAGGATGTGAGAAGAATAATGACCAGATCCGGCGAAGCCCTTATAGGCATAGGGCGGGCCTCCGGCCCTGAGCGTCACCTTGAGGCAGCGAAAAATGCCATAACTTCGCCCATGCTTGAAAGCGCGGTTATTGACGGCGCCAAAGGACTGCTGGTTAATTTCACCAGTTCAAGGAATGTGCGCCTGGTGGAAATCAGCGAGGCGATGGATTACATCATGAAATCGGCAAACACGGACGTATTTATGAAATACGGGCAGGCCTACGACGAAACAATGGGCGAAGAATTAAAAATAACCGTTATAGCCACCGGTTTCCCCGCCAAAAAAAATGATTTAATATCGGATCTTTCCAGGCGTCCGCGCGGTAAAACCAGGGACTACGGCTATGATGATTTTTTTGCCGTTCCAGCCCAGGCGCCGGTTCAGGCCGAAGAAGACACGGAAAAACCGGCCTATTTAAGGCGCAAGGCCGGCTCAAGAAGACTGAAGTAGGGGCCGGAAGTAAATTCGCACCGCAAATTTACGCTGGTAGGCTGGTAAGCTTGTAGGCCTATTAAGAGACTTCTCACAAAGCCTACTAGCCTACTGGCATACCAGCAGTAAAAGGAATTTCTGACTATGGCAATAACTTTGGACCTGCTTTTGAAAGTGATGGTGCAAAATAAGGCGAGCGATACGCACATTCGCAGCGATTCACCGGTTTTCGTGCGTATTAACGGCGTTATCACTTCAATAAATTCCTCCACCTTGAACGGCAAGGAAGTTGAAGATATGGTTTTCCCGCTTATGAGCCAGCGGCAAAAAAACATCTTTAATGAAAAACGTGAGGCGGATTTTTCTTTTGACGGCGGGGAGATCGGGCGTTTCCGTTTTAATGTTTTCATGCAGAAAGGAAAGCTCTGCGTGGCAATACGTCATATCCCGCTTAAAATCCCCTCTTTTGAAGAGCTGCATATGCCGGTTGAGTCCCTGCAGAAACTGCTTACCAGCGAACGGGGGCTTATTCTGGTTACCGGAATAACCGGCTCCGGCAAAAGTTCAACGCTCGCCGCAATGATAGAGTATTTAAACCAGAAATGGGAAGGCCACATAATAACCATCGAAGATCCCATGGAATTCGTGTTTACCGAAAAAAAGTGCATTATCAGCCAGCGGGAAATAGGCGCGGATACCATTTCTTTTGTAGAGGCGCTGCGGGCGGCGCTTCGACAGGACCCTGATGTGATACTGGTGGGTGAAATGCGCGATTTGGAAACCACCCAGGCCGCCATTACGGCGGCTGAAACAGGGCACCTGGTGTTTGCCACTCTTCACACCATAAATACCGTGCAGACGCTTTCAAGGATAGTTGATATGTTCCCGCCGCACCAGCAGCAGCAGGTGCGCCTGCAGCTGGCTGAAACGCTTAAGGGGGTTGTTTCGCAGCGCTTATTGCCCTGCTCAAGTGGCGGGCGCATTCCGGCTGTGGAGATAATGGCAGCCACTCCCCACATAAAAAAGATGCTGGCTGAAAACAATATGGATGGCATCAGCCAGGCTATACCGAAGGGCGCGTATTACGGCATGCAGAGTTTCAACCAGTCGCTGGTCAAACTGCACAAAGCGGGCCTAGCAAAGCTTGAAGACATAGTGCAGGCGGCTTCAAATCCAGACGATGTGCTGCTTGCCATAAAAGGCATAGAGCACGAGATGGAAAGCAGGGGAAAATAGTTAAAAAAATTTTAAGTGTAGAGTGTGGAGCGCGGGGCAAACAGCGGGAAAGTGAACGCGGTTTCCCTGAACTCTCAACTCTCGACTCTACACTAACACGGAGCGACTATGTTTGCTGAAGGATACATCGGCATAGCTGGAATTATCGGAGTGGGCAAGTCAACGTTGACAATGGAGCTTGCCAAAGCGCTTAACTTTGAGCCGGTGCTTGAAGAGGTGGGCGGCAATCCTTACCTTCAGAAATTCTACGGAGACATGAAGCAGTACGGCACCATTATGCAGATATGGCTTTTAAACCACCGGTTTCGCCAGCACAGGGAATTTGTAGCCCGCATAAGCCTTGGAAAAATACGCGGGGTGGTGCAGGACAGGACCATATGGGAAGATACTATTTTTGCCCGCATGCTTAACCAGCATCCTGATAAAATAATAACCGACATGGACTACAACACCTATCTTGACCTTTTTGACAACATGGTTCTGCGCGAGCTGGTGTTCCCGCAGCTTATGATTTTTCTTGACTGCCGGGTGGAAACGTCCATAGCGCGCATAAAGTCCCGCGGCCGTGAAATGGAGCGCGGCATAACGCCGGAATACCTGCGGAGCCTGCAGGACAATTATTACCAGTTTGTGGAGGAAATGGAAGACGCCGGCGTACGCATACTCAGGCTTAACTGGGAGTCCTATCAGCCCATAAGCGAAGTAGCGCGCCTGGTGCATGAATATTCGCTCAAGCCCTCAAATTTTACCAAGTGGGTGCGTCCGCTGCGCAAGCTCGGCATGGAAAACAAGTCAAACCTCCCCAATAAAGTTGCGCTGGTAAAATAAAAGCAGGGGATAGCGGCTAGTGGCGAGGGGTTAGGGGCGGAGTTTCCTTACCCTCATCGCTATCCCCTATTCGCTATACGATGAAGTTATGATATGTCACCAATCCTGAAACGTAAAAACGGTATTATTGTGGCCATAGACGGTCCCGCCGGAGCGGGAAAGTCCACCGTGGGCAGAATGGCGGCGGAACGCCTGAATTATGGTTTTTTAAGCACCGGCATAATGTATCGGGCCCTCGCCTGGAAAGCGCTTGAGCTCGGTCTTGATATGGCTGACGAAGACGCTTTAATGAAACTCGCTGAAAAAATAAAATGGAGTTTCGCGCGGAGCGCGGGGCCTGAGCTGCGTGTTGCCATTGACGGGTGCGCTCTGACGCGTGAAATAACCACTGAGAGAGTGGGTAAAGCGAGCAGCGCGCTGGCTCTGCTCGCCCGGGTGCGCGTTTTTATGTGCGGTATGCAGCGCGCGGCCGGAATTGAGGGCGGGCTTGTTATGGAAGGCCGCGACATCGGCACCAATGTGTTCCCCGACGCGGAAATTAAAATTTATCTTGACGCCTCACCCGAGACCAGGGCGCTTCGGCGCTGCGCTCAGCTGCGGGAGCAGGGGCTTGCGGCCGATTATCCTCAAATACTTGACTTCATAATTAAGCGGGACGCTCAGGACAGCCGGCGGAAAAATAACCCGCTTAAAAAATCTGAAGACGGCTTTTATCTTGATTCCACTTCTATCACGTCTGAGCAGGCGGTGGATGAAATATTAAAGCTTTGCCGCGGGGTCATGGAAAAAGCGGGTAACCAGTAATCGGTAACCAGTAAGCAGTAACTGATAATCAGTGCAAAAGACCTCTCTTGCAACTGATTACCGAATACCGGTTACTGATTACTGCTTTAAAGCAGGATCAAACCAAGTGGGTATAAACATCATTTTTTTTCTGATAAGGCTCTATTTCAGGGTTTTCAATTCCATAAAAATATCAGGTCTTGAAAAAATACCCGCCCATGGCCCGCTTATAATAGTGGCTAACCATGTTTCAGTCTCCGACCCTCCCGCTCTTGCCGCGTATGCGGCGCTTGTCAGAAAAATAAGCATGCTCGCGAAAAAAGAGCTTTTTGCGGTTCCACCGTTTGGCGCCATGTTCAGGAGCTGGGGAGCCATACCCGTTGACCGGCGCCGCGGCGGAGGAGACCTTGGCGCTTTCAGAGCCGGCTTGAAGGTTCTGCGCGGCGGCGGCTGTCTTATACTTTTCCCAGAGGGCACGCGCGCCAAGCCCGGCAGGCCTCTTAAACCAAAGCCCGGCGCGGCCATGTTCGCCGCCAAAAGCGGGGCTCCCGTGCTGTGCGCGAGAACTTTTAATACCGAAAATTTCCTGAAATTAAGTAAAATAACTATTAAGTTCGGGAATATGAGGTATTTCGGAAACGCGGCGCAGGCTGCCCGGCCGCCTGACCATCCTCCGGCGGCGCTATCCGTATCCGGCGGGCAGTCAGGCGGCGGAGTCACCCCAAGAGAATCTTACGAGGAATTTTCAAACCTGCTCATGTCGGATATCTTTTCTATAACGGAGGAGTAGTATTGCCATGGAAACAAACGAAATTCAGAAACCTTTAAATGAAGACGAAAATCCGGTAAAAAAGGAGGTTGACTCCCAGGGAGAAGAAGAGATGTCCATGGAGGATCTCCTGAAGGCTGAAGCCGCGGTGACCTCAAAAATTTATTCCAGGGACATTGTTAAAGTAAAAGTAGTTCAGCTTACCCCGGAAAATGTTCTTGTGGATGTAGGCGAGAAAAAAGAGGCCGTTATTCCTGTGACGGATTTTGAAGGCGAAAACCCGCTTCCTAAAGTGGGTGATGAAATAATGGCGGTATTGGAAAAAAAAGGCGGTGAAGGGCGCCATACCATTCTTTCCCACAAAAAAGCCAGGGAAAGAATGGCCTGGGAATGGGCAAAAAAGATGTTCAAGGCCAGGGAAAGGCTGAAGGGCTGCGTAACTGAAATTAAAAAGGGAGGCTACGCGGTGGATTTGTCGGGTTTACGGGTTTTTATGCCGCTTTCACTCTCCGAGATGGGCGGCGCGCACAAGCATTACCTGCCGTTAAACGCCAGGATAAAGTTTTACATAGTGGATCTATCAGAAAGAGACCGCAGCGTAGTGGTTTCAAGGCGCCAGGTGCTTGAAGAGGACGAAAAGGCCCGCCGCGCCGAAGTGCTGGGCGGAATTTCCACGGGCGGCATTGTGCGCGTAGTTGTCGCCAGGATCACCGCGGAGGGGCTATCAGTCAGGTTTCAGGGAATAGAGGGATGTGTGCGGCTTTCCGACGCGGCCTGGAAAAATCCGGCTGAAGCCATTAAAACATACAGTCGCGGCCAGCGCATAAAATGCAAGGTGCTCTCGGTTGACATTGAAAAGGAAAGACTTTTTTTCGGCATAAAGCAGCTCACGCCTAATCCCGTGGACATGCTCAAAAAGAAATTCGGCTATAAATCTACCCTGCGCTTCAAGGTTCTTTCTGTGGCTCCCGAAGGCGCGAAAGCTAAAATTTCCGAGCAGGTAGACGCATTCATCCCCGCCGAGAATTACGGCTCGGAAGGCGCGCCCAAAGAGGGACAGGAAATGAAGGCTCTTGTGGTGGGGGTAAACTCCACAACATATGAGCTTACTCTCTCAGTGCGCGCCCAGGAGGAGTTTGATGACCGCAAGAGAATGAGCCAGTATCTTAAGGGCTCCCCGATGCTGACATTGGGGCAGATTCTGCTGGACAATTCGGAGGATGAGTGAGGGCGGCCGATAAATTGTCGCGCGTGGTAAATAAAATACCACAGCACTATAGGGTTCCGCTCGCACTTTTGGCGGTTTTTGCGGTGGCGCTGATTGTGGTTATTTCCGGCCTCTCCGCCAGGCGGGGCGTTCTTGAAAGGGAAGTTATTGCAAAGCCCGGGGAAACCGGTCCCGCATCGGGCGGGCAGCTGGATAAAAAAATAGCGGGCGTTGAAGAAGCTTTAAAAACCAACCCGGAAGACCTGAAGGCGCTTTTTGAGGCCGGCCTGCTTAAATTCCGTAAAGGCCCCGCTTTTTACCCCGACGCCATAGCTGACCTTGAGAAAGCCCGCCAGTTCGGACTTGCCGACGAACGGTTGTTTTATTACCTCGGAGTGATGTATCAGGGCGTCGGCCTTTACGATTTTGCCTGCGAAGAATACCGTAAGTTCCTGCGCAACCGCCCCGGAGATTTCGAAGTTTCCATGCGTCTCGCGAAGCTGTATTATACAGCGCTTCGCTTCGCCGAGGCCGTGCGCGACTATGAGATCCTGCAGCTTGAATACCCCAAAAATCCCGTGGTGCTTGAAAACCTTACCCTTGCCCGCTGGAAGAATAAACAGGATTACTCAAAAACTCTGCTGGAGCTGAAGGGCCTTGGTTCCGAGGCGGCTTTCCGCGCGGAGTATACCGAGGGGATTATAGCCTACGAGCTTAAAGACTATTCCAGTGCCGGGCGCCTGCTTAAGTCAGCTTTATCAAACGCCGAATATTCCGCGCTTATTGACCGTGCCAGGGCTTATTGGCTTCTTGGCGATTCGGCCATGAAGCTGAAGGATAACGACGGGGCTTTTGCCGCCTTTACAGAGCTTTTAAAATTAAACCCCTCCCATGAAGAAGCGAAATCGCTCCTGGCCCGGCTGGAGAGATCCCGCAAGGCGGCCGCGAAAAAAAAGAAGTAAGGCGGGAAGCTGGCGGTAACCGGTAACCGGCAACCGGTAACCGGCAAGTGGTAACCGGAAAAATGCAAAAATACGGAATTGGCTCTTCAAAACCTCTCAGTTCGGCGGTTTTTTTTATTTTACAGATTTTTATTGCATATGTTATTCCCGCGCGCGCGCAGGAAGAAAATAAGGTGATAATCAGGGACTTTGACTGGCGCGTTTACTCCACCGAACATTTTGACATCCATTATTACGGCGATTCAAAGCCCTGGCTTGATTACTCGGCCGCCGTGCTTGAAGCCGCATACAAGCGCGAGGCCGCGGATCTTAACCCCGCGCTTGCAAAGCGCCTTCCTTTTTTTCTTTATGCCACGATAAACGACATGCAGCAGACCGGCATCGCCGATGTTTCCGACGGCGTGGGCGGACTTACCGAGCCGTATAAAGACCGCTTTATGGTCTGGTCCGACGGTTCAAAGGGCTGGCTTAAAAATGTGATGGAGCATGAGCTGGCTCACGAGGTCCAGTTTTCCGTGCTTATAGACGGTTTCTGGAAATCAGCCCGGATCCTTAAAACCTTTGTCTATCCCCTGTGGATGATAGAGGGAATGGCTGAGTATGAAACAGGCGACGCCGATATTGCCATTGAAGAAATGTACGCGCGCGACGCCGCGCTTTCGGGCTCGCTTATCCCCTTGTGGCGTCTTAATCAGTTCGGCCATTTAAAACCGCACCAGATGACGCTCGCTTATAAGACCGGCGCGCAGGCCGTGCGTTTTCTCGCTTCTCAATACGGTTCGGAAAAGCCGCGTAAAATGCTTGAGCTTTTTAAAACCCGCTACGAGGCGACCTCGGTGCTTAAGCCGCTTATAGGAACTGATATTTTCGCATTTGACAAAAAATTCAGGGAGTACACGGAGCTGAAATACCTTGCCCAGGCCAAAAAAGAAAAACTGCAGGAACCCTCTTTTTATGGCGGGCGTCTTACGGGTCCGCAGGGAGAGATACCGGAATTTAACCTTAGCCCCGCCCCAAGCCCGGACGGTAAAAAAATGGCCTACCTCTCCACGCGTTACGGCCATCCCCCGAGCGTGATAATAAAAGACCTTGCGAGCGCGAAAGAGAAGCGCCTTAGCCCCTACAAGGCGGGCGCGGAAAATATCCCCTATGGGCGTTTTACCAAGCCCGCCAGGAACCTGGTCTGGTCTCCGGGCGGAGAATGGCTGGCTTTTTCCGGTCAGAAAAATCACCGCGAATATATTTATTTCTACCGGCTCGCGGGGGGGAAAACTACGCAATTCGGCGTGAGGGGCCTTACGGAAATACGACAACCGTCTTTTTCCCCTGACGGCGGGAAAATAGTTTTTGTGGGCATGCGCGGCGGCTTTAACGACCTTTATCAGGTAAAAATGGAATTAGCCCAGAAAGGCGGGATGATGGAATTTAATGACCTTGAAAGGCTTACCGACAACACCCAGGATGAGGCCTCTCCCGCGTACGCCCCCGATGGTTCAGGAGTGGTTTATTCATGCGAGGTTGACGCCGCCCCTGGCCACGGGGGAGGGGTTAAAAGGGATCTTTGTTTTATCCAGGCATCCGGCGGGAAACCTCTGGACCTGCTTTCCATTTCAGGGAATATTTACGACCCAGTGTTCTCAGCGGACGGCGGGGAAATTTATTTTGTTTCCGACGCGGACCGCCGTTTTGATCTCTACAGCTACGGGCGCGCCTCCGGTAAATTGTTCCGGCTAACGCGCTCTATGGGCGGAAGCTTCAATCCGGTTCCCGGCCCGGACGGCGCTGTTTATTTCTCCTCTTTCAGGAATTCCGGCATGAATATTTACTCTGGCCCCGCGCGCAATTTTCTTTATGAGCCGCTAGAGGCTGAAACACCAGGCAGAAGTAAAGGGGAGAAGACAGAAGACAGAAGTCAGAAGTCAGATGGCTTTCTGACCTCTGACCTCCTACCTCTGACTTCTGAATTGCCTCAACCGCTGCCTGTAGTTGGGGAACAGGCCGGTGTTTTGGGCTCCAGCGGAACTTTTAAGCCTTACAAATTCAGCGCTTCAACCGATCTGTTCTTTCCGGCTTTTCTTTTTTCTTCCCCGGGCGGACTGTTCTGGATGAACTACTGGCAGGCTTCGGATATGCTGGGGCGGCATAACCTCAGTCTTTTTGCCAATTATAATTCCGGCGCGGATTTTTTAAGTTACCAGGCCGCCTACACGTTCGTCCGCTGGCGCATGCCGCTAAGCCTGCAAAGTTCAGGCATGACATCCAAGCACAACCTGAACGCGGACGGGTTCAGATATAATGAGCGCTTCTCCAGCCAGGCCCTGGGTACGGCGTGGCCCTTTGACCGCTATAACCGCCTGGAATTCTTCGCCCTAAGCAAAAATAAAACCGTAGATTACACCGAGCTTGACCTTCAGGAGCGTCAGCGTACCCGCGCTGTCCAGGCCGCGTATGTGCGTGACACGGTGAGCGGCCTCTATCTTACCGCGGTAAGAGGTTCGCGCTTTGAAGCTTCTTACGCAAAGGCCGCGGACAGGTTTGGAGGAAACCTTAAATACGACGCCTACACCCTGCAGTATCTTAAGTACTTTCCGCTTTCAAAGCGGTCCGCTTTTGTTAACCGCACGGTGGGGTCGGCAAGCTATGGCCGTGATAAACGTAAGTTTGATTTTGGCGGTCTGGGCGGGGTGCGCGGATTCTCCGGCTCTTCGGCCGAAAATGAGAAGTCGGGAGTTTTAATAAATAACGCGGAATTGCGCGTACCGCTTGCCGGTAACATTGACTACTATATGTGGTATATGTTTCCCGATTTTTACTTTAAGGCCATTTACGCGAAGGTGTTTATAGATTCTGCCTACGGTTGGGACAGGGCCTCGCAGTTCCGCCGGATTGATGCTGAAGAAGTAAGAAATTCCGTGGGTGTGGGAGTGGATATACACACTTTTATTCTTCAGGCCTTCCGTCTTGTGCTAAGTTTTGATTACGCCAGACGCACCTCTGACGGCGGCGAGATCTTTTATTTTTACCTGGGGCCGATGTTCTAGGTAGAGGTTAAAGCTAAAAGATCGGGAACTATTCAGATTGTCAGGTTCCACGGTTCAAGGGTTCACGGTTATCTTTTTTACAATATTCATGCTTTTCAAACCGTTGAACCGCTGAACCATGAACCTGAGCGGTCAAAAAGGAAGAACAATTATTTTTATGTCCCGAAAGAATAAAAAAAGCAACGGCACTATGCCGGGAAAAGGAGGCAAAGCGTTTCCGGAAAAGATTATTGCCTCTTCCGGGGGGGGGATTAGCAAAAAAGGCGGCTATGTGCTGGTTTTGGCGGCTATTGTTATAGTTGCCGGCTATATTTTCCTTTCCAAGGCCGCCCCCGACGGTCGGGATGCCTGGTCAAATCTGGCCGCTGTACTGTTAATTCTGGGTTATCTGCTTATCCCGGTTGGTATAATGGTCCGGGGGGCTCCCGCACAGGCAGCGGACAAGGCCGGTGCCGCCCCTAAATCTTCTACTCAGCCTTAACCGCCAGCCAACAGACGGCACTGCTCCCTAAATACAAGGATTTAGATTAACCTTTCCAGGTATGCCCGGATATTGCGCCTGAACAGCCGCTTTTTCCGCTTTAAATGGTTTTTTGCTTTCCTTATATATACCATCCAAAAACTAGTCCGCAACCGGCCGGCTTAAATATCCGCTTTCCTGGTGTTTTTTGTTTCGGGGTAAATTGCTTTTCCGGCTCCGCGGTCAGGCCCGGGAGTTCTGGAATAGAGCATGCAGCTCTTTGTGGTGTTTTTATAAAAGTTGTTTTTGCCATTGTTTCATGTTCTTTCCCTCCCCTGCCTTTCATGGTATTTTTGAAAACGGCTCTAACCGCCAGGTCCCGGCATCCGGTTTAGGTGGATTTTGCGTCTTCCTACCCCCCTGCTTTTGATGGTGTTTTCAGAAACCGGCTGTTTTGGCCGTTTTTTCAGGCTCGCGGATCGGGGGGGAGGAGCCAGTGGATAGTGGTCAGTGGCGAGTGGCCAGGCCGGATAGGTGTTTGAACTTAGCGTTTCACGGTGTTTTAGCCTGGCGGTGGTAAAGTGTGAAAGTTGTCTGTTCCCCGGATTTTAGTGCGGGGGTCCCTTCCTGGCCTTTCATGGTGTTTTTAAAAATAGATTTTTGCGTATTTAAACCGCCTCCGGCAACCCTGAATTTTACAAATTCTGGCCAAAAAATAATTTTCCAAAAAATAAAAATTCGAATTCAGCCAAAATCGGCGCTTATCGCGACTGCTAATAATAAAAAACTAAAAATAGTATTAGATTTTTTTAAATAATCATTGAAATATATAGCTTACCTCAAAAATACTGTTGGTATTTATAGGTAAGTGGCGGGGAAACCTCTAGTGCCACAAGTTAACATAATATATCTTATCGTAAGTTGTATCAATAAAGCGGGAGCGTTGGCTTATCAAAGGCTTTTGGGTTATTCTCGCTGTGGTTTGCCGGCGAGCGCCGGGTTGACGGCCTGGTTTTTGGTTGTCTGCGTAAGATTGCCGGATTTTTTGTATGGTTTGGGTGAGTCGCACTGTAATATCGCCGCTTATGCCGTGGTCTCTTCACTATTCACTGTCCACTCGCCATCGTCCGCTGGCCGCTACTGATTGCCAGCCAATCTTCTGGCTGTGAACCAGGCCGCTTCAATGCCGGAGTCTGTAATGGCATAGGCGCAGTTTCTTTTGGCCCCGGAAGCGTTTATCCTGCCGGCTTTAACCTCTGCGGCCAGCAGCCGGTCAAGGCGCGCCGGGGCGTAGCCGGAGGCTTTTACGGCTTTTGACAGCGTTATCGCGCTGATCTCCTGCCTTCCTTCCCGGATTTTTGAGGCCGCCAGGAGCACTAACGCGGCTTCACGCGCGGTCATTCCCGGCGATTTGATCTTAAGGATAGTCAGATCATTCTTTTTCACTATTACCCTGTCCCAGAAAACAGCGCTTTGTTCCGCTTCGCTTTTTGGCGTGTTTGTGACGGCGCCCGGTGTGTCTTTTCTGCCGGGTTCAAATGCTTTTAGAAAGCTGGTTTTTTCGGTCAATATGAATTCCGCCGGCCCTTCGGCCTCAAATTCGGCTCCCGACGGGTGTTTCAGCCTGAGTTTAAAGTTAGTCATATGTCCATATTTTAGCTTATAGCTATTTATATGTCAATATATGGCAAGCATATGCCAGCCATATGTCATCAAGCTGTGGGTAAAACTGTGGATAATCCGGTTTTTGCGGCGCAAAAACCGGGGTCACAGGTCATAAAAAGTCACAAGACACAGGTAGCAACAAGTTACAGGTCACAGGTCACAAGTCACAAGCCACAAGCTGGAAAACAGAGTTGTGCCGTATACGGGCACCTGGTTTCCCTTGGTGGCCCCCCCTTCTCGCACAGCAGCACAGAAAGTCATCGGGGACAAGTAGCATCTTATCCTCCCCTGTAGAACGTAAGGGTGTTTTATTGGATTTTAAAAGGGTGTGAAAACGCTGGATAGCCTGCTACCTTTTGCAGGCTTGTGACTTGTGACTTGCAACTTGTTTTAAAACCGTGCGGAAACGGTCGTAGAAACGAGGGTTATGGGGGTGGTCTGGGTATAGAGGCTTAATGGGGTAAAAACGGCGTAAATGGCGTTTAACTGCAGGTCTTCGCCCAGCTTGTAAACGGCTTTAAGGTCTGTTTCGCTGCCAATTTGCAGGGAGCCGCCTGAAATATTCTGGGAGGCCTTGAAGCGGTAAAAATCAGCGGAAATCATAAGTTTTTTGTATGGCAGATCCACGCCCAGGCTTATCACATTAAGGCCGGAAACGCCGTAGGGCAGGCCGTTTGGGGTGGAAGAGGTTTTTATTGTGTCGTAGAGCGTGGCTCCGGCTATAGCGCCAAAACCCGATCGCTCTATTCCGTCGTATTTCCTGCCGAAGGTCGGAAAAAAGGCTTTATCGGTGCCGGCGGGGGCGTTTGAGTTGCCTGATGCCCGGCCATAGGCCAGCCGCGCGCGGGAGCGTCCGAAAAAACTTATGTTCTGGTTCCAGGCGCCTTTTATCAGGAAGGCGTACGCGGCGTAATCTATCGTTTCCCCCGCCGTTTTTGCCTGTCCCCGCTGCAGGACAAGTTCCCCGTCAAAGTCCAGCGCGTTATAGTTCAGGAAATACCTGAGGCCCGTGAATTTTTTGGTTTTTGAGATGGTATCGTAAAGCAGCGTATTGGCGGGGTCAACCACATCCGGGGCATCCTCGTTCTCCCAGAAGTGGTAAATATGCCAAAGGCCTTCGTTGGATGGATAATAAGCGCTTACACCGTAGACCTTATAATATTTCAGGTCCTTGAACGGCCTGAAAAAGAACATCTCCGTTTTCACGCGTTTAAAGAACAGGTCCTGCGCCTCTAATTTTGCGCCCGGCATTCCAAGGCCGTCGTCCGAGAGCGTCATGCCCTGGCCAAGGGTGAAGGCCTGCCGGCCCAGTGTAGCGGTAATAGTCGGGCGTATGAAGCGGTAGATCTTCACATAAGCTTCTTTCACAAAAGGCGTGCCGTTGGTATTCGGAAGGCGGTTAATGCCGTCCTGTAACTGAGGGGCTTTTACCGTGTCGGAGGCGGAGCCCACTCCGGCGCTTTTTAGCACCACTCCCACGTCCATTTTTGAGTCCCGGGTTTTTTCAAGGCGGATGTCTTTTATAACAAAGCCCAGCGTCGCGTTTTCGCTGTATAACGCCTGCGATCCGCGGTCCGAGCCGTAGATCATGTGCTGATAATTTGAGGCTTTAATATTTATCTCGGAGGAGAGGTCAAGCTTGGTGGCTGAAGCGGCCGCCGGGAACAAAAGAGCGACCGCGCCATAGGCCGTAAGCCATAGGCCATAGGCCTTTATATTGTTAGCGGACTTTACCATTGAGATTATAATTATAACAAAAAGACGGGCGGCAGTAGGCAGAATTGGGTTTTCTTGCTGCGTATGGCTTATGGCCTACGGCGTCTGTAGCGGTTTTTTTGGCAAAAAAAACCCCGGGGTTTTAAGGCCCCGGGGCTTCTTTTTATAATTAACCCGTGTTAATTAGAACTTCACATTCATCGCGATGCCCAGCAGGGATACCGCGTCTTTTTTCGCGCCGACGCCGTTCATGGTTTCAACGAATTTCTTGTTGAAGGCCAGAGTGGCGTAGTAGGCTTTAAGGCCCACGCTTTCGCTGTGCTTCCAGTTGGCGCACAGGTCGAACTCGGTGCCGTAAGTCGTGTAGCCCAGTTTCACGCCGTCCACTTTGGTTTCGGTCGGTGAGTAGCTGTAGTACTTGGCCTCAATATTCAGCTTCTCAGCCATGGAAGGGGTCCAGTTGGCGCCCAGGTTCCAGGTGGTGAGGTCGTTGAGGTCGGTGACGGTCAGGACGACCGCGCCATTGTTGACGCCTATACCGCCGGCAATGAGGCCGGGGCGATAGTTGGCGGCAATGTCCTGGAAGGACTTGTCGGTTTTGTCGGTGGTTTTCTTGTCGCCGGAACCCATGGCGAATTCGCCGGTGAATCCGAGTTTGCCCGCCATCTCAAGACCGCCATAAGCGGCGTTGACTTTCAGGGCGGAACCTTTATAGTCCATGTTTGTGGTCGGTGTCAGGTTCTGGTTGGTGCCCATGTTCATGGCGTATTCCAGGCCGTATTCCAAGCCGGAATATTTGCCGTTAGCTTTCAGGCCGAAAACCTCTAAGTTGTTCGGCTTGCTGGCAACCGTGTTATCCCGGTACTGGTAGAAGTAGGCGGCCGGCTTTACTACGTCGGAATAGTCGTAGCTGGCGGTAAGACCGTAGAGGTCTTTGTCGTCATTTAGCGCGCCCACAGTGCCGATGGCAGGGGCGGCGGTTTCTGAGACTTTCGCGGTAAGGCCGTTGACCGTTAACTTGTTCTTATTCCAGGTGGCAGTCCAGGCGTCAAGGGTGCTTACGCCAAGTCCGCGGGTATACCAGTTGGCGGGACCGTAGTACAGCACGATGTCGCCATCGTTGCCGTAAAACTGGCGGCCTACTTTGTGATTCAGGCCTATTACATTTTTGAGGTTCAGGTAAGCCTGCTCGAAAGTGAACGAGTCGGCGGTGCCGCCAGCCACAGTCTGGCTGGGCTGACCGTAGCTCCTGTCGCATTTCACGGCAGTCACAACGGCATTCACGTCTTCGTTCAGGTCGAAAGTCGCGTTAACTATAACGCGGTTCTTCACATCACCGAACTTGTCGGCTGCTTTCTTATCGAAGTCAGCCCTGTTCTGCACAACCACGCCGACGGCTTCAACACTGCCGTCCGCTTTGAAGTTCTTGAGCAGTTCAGCGCTTGCCATTGAAGAGGCGAACGCGACTACCGCAAGCATTCCTATTACTTTGTTCATTTATTGTACTCCTCCTTGCTTTGTCGTAAGCCCCCGTTTCCGGAGCTTTCGCTCTTCCTTCAGCCGGGGTTTCCCCCCGCTTTCGGTTTGCCTTGCGCCCCTTTTGGGGGCCTACGGCCTTTCAGGAGAAGCGCCTTTTAAATCGGCGCTCCGCGCCCCCCCTAAGGGTTTTGCGGACCCTCACGGCTTTTGGGCCTTTGAGGGCTCCTTTACAGAGCACTGTAATGTTACAAAAGTGTTAAAACCATGTCAAGCGTTTTACGGCCCCCAATTATATGCCGGATTATAAGGCACAGGCAGGACATAAAAAACGTCGTACTATATATATTTGTATTTTTCTTGCCGCTACAAATCGGCTTTTCAGAGTTTTTTACGGCAAGTTATTTCTTTACGGGCGCCGCGGGCGGCGTGGTCAATTTTACCTTGGCTTGCGCTGCCCAGGAGGTGTCGGGGTAAAGCAGCGCTATTTTTTCATAGGTGGCCCTGGAGAGGTCTTTGGCCCCGGAAAGCTCCTGCGCCACGGCAAGGGAATAATGCGCCTCGGGAGAAATGAAATGTTCCGGGTATTTAGAGAGCAGCTCCGTGTATTGTGCCTGCGCTCCCGTCAGGTCCCCTTCGGCTGCTTTGCATTTGCCCAGAGCGTAAATGGCGATCGGCGCCAGGTCCTGCGGGGCGGCGGTCAGTTTGGCGTACTCCGTTGCGGCTTCCTTGAATTTGCCCTGGGTAAAAAGCATGTCTCCTTTCGTGAGCGTCGCGTAATACGCGGCGGGTGTGTTCCCGTGGGTTTTTTCAATGTCGGCCAGCAGTTCCTGCGCCTGGGCTATATTGCCGCCGTAGCCCGTCTGCTGGGCTATGAAAAGGTTTTTCCAGGCCGTGTCGCGCAGAGCCAGGTAGTGCGCGAAGAAATATGCCGCAAAAATAATGGCGGCCAGTATCGTTATTGAGCCGCCGATAAAAGTTTCACGGTTGTTCTTTATCCACCCGAGGCCCTTGTCCATCATTTTCGGGGCTTCTGTTTTACCGCTGTCTATCCAGCTTGAATCGGGCATAATAGGGAACTCCTTTGGTTAGTGGTTAGTGAATACGACAGTGGCGAGTGATCAGTGACAAGTGGCTAGTGAACAGCAGAATAAATTGTCAATCTCTAATCACCAGCCACTGTTCACTAACCATTTTCTTTTCTGCTCTCTCACCACTCGCCACTTTCTTTAAACGTGCCCCCGAGAGGAATCGAACCTCTATTTGGAGTTTAGGAAACTCTCGTCCTATCCGTTGAACGACGGGGGCGGGATAAGTGGTCAGTGGGTAGTGTGGTTAGTGATCAGTTTAATATTGCTCTTTCACTGACCACTGTTCACTAACCACTGATCACTTGCCTTAATATTTTATCAAAGAGTTGATTTCCCGGCCGGCAAGTTTGGCGCGGCCTTTAAGAAATTCCAGTTCTATCAGCATGGCTATTGCCGCCACCTTGCCGCCCAGTTTTTCAACCAGCTCGCACACCGCGCTCGCGGTGCCGCCGGTGGCAAGCACATCGTCCACAATCAGCACTTTTTCGTCCTTTGTCACGGCGTCTTCGTGTATCTGCAGAGTGTCGCGTCCGTATTCAAGGGCGTAGGAGGCTGAAACCGTCTTGTAAGGAAGTTTACCGGTTTTTCGCACCGGCACCAGCCCCGCCTTTAATTCCATGGCTATGGGGGCAGCCAGTAAAAACCCCCTGGCCTCTATTCCAAGCACCTTCGTGATACCGCGGTTGCGGTATGGTTCGGCCATAAGCTTTATCATTTTACCGAACATGGCGTGGTCGGCTAAAAGGGGCGTTATATCTTTAAAGATAATCCCTTTTTTGGGGAAATCAGGCACATCCCTTATTATTTTTTTTATGCTTTCAGTTATTTCGGTCAACCCTGTTTCACTCATAAAATTTCCTTTATGTTTTTAACGTAACTGTTCAGGTTGTCAGGTTCAGGGTTATTTTTCCCCACGATCTTTTTGTGTTCCCTGATTCCCAACCGTTGAACCGCTGAACTTGAGCAGCAACGTTTTAGCCGTTAAACCGGCTCGCCGCCGCCTGCCTTATTTGCGCGCCTTTTTTACGGAGTTTCTAGGCACATAGGGTTTTGTCGGAATGGCGTCGCCAAGTATGTCGGTTTTTAATTTCGGCTGGTTCCACCCGGGCTGAATGTTTGTGTGGTCGGGGCGTCTGCCCAGTTCAATAAGGCCCATCCGTGAGGCCACGCGCCGAAGGCGCAGAAGAGCCCGCTCCTCTATCTGACGCACGCGCTCGCGCGAGAGATCCAGCTTTTTGCCGATGTCGTTTAAGGTCATCGGCGTCCGGCCGGAAAGGCCGTAGCGGTATTCCACTATCATGCGTTCGCGTTCGCCTATCTCCACCAGCGCGGTTTTAAGTTCGTCATGCAGGCGCAATATTGATATCAGGTTTTCAGGCCTCTCGGCATCGGAGTCTTTCATGGTATCGCCCATGGTGTCCTCGTTTTCGCTGGTAAGAGGGGCGTCCATGGACGACATGCCTGTAACCACCTCCGAGGCGTTTATGGCGGTGCGCACCTGGTTGGCGTTCCAATGCATCTGGCGGGCCATTTCCGTCATCGTCGGATCGCGGCCAAGCTTGCCGTGCATGTTGTCCCACTGCTTGAGCCATTTCCGGAGCGCCGTCCAGGCATGCGGCGGTATTCTTATGGATTTGGAATTTTCTTCCACCGAGCGCCTCACGCATTGCTCTATCCAGTAACAGGCGTAGGTTGAAAACCGAAATCCCCTGCTGGGGTCAAATTTGTCTATGGCGTGAAGGAGGCCTAAATTACCCTCCTCCACCAGGTCCATCAAATCCGCACCCGGGTAAAGGAAGCGCTTCGCTATGGGGATAACCAGCTTCAGGTTCAATTCCAGAATGCGCTGCTTGGCGCGCCTGTCGCCGCGTTTTACGCGCTTCCAAAGCTCGTGCGATTCTTCCCTTGAAATCTTATGATCTATCGTGCTTATTTTCCGGATGTATTGGTTTGTGGAGTCAATATTGATGTCGCTCAGTTTACCGCCTTTTAACGCGGTTTTGTCGGTTTTCTCAGTTTTTTCTTCCTCATTTACCGTTTGTTCTTCTTTTTCTTCCGCCATGTTTTTTCCCCTCAGACCGAAGCTTTTATGTAAAATTTTTTTTCTTCCGCTTCAGAGTTCATTAGCTCCTGGGTTTCCATTTTATCCACTCCGGCGCCGGCGTGGCCGGTTTTTAAATACTTCAGGAAGCCGTCCAATTCCGGCACGGGCCCCTGCGCCTCTCCTTCAACCGAACCATCCGTTACATTGCGTACCCAGCCGCTTAAATGATGAATGGCCGCCGTTTCTTTAACAAACCATCGGTAGCCTACACCCTGCACCTGTCCGGTTACTCTGAAACTTATCCTCATCCGTTTAAAATGATACCAAAAAGATAAAAAGCAGGCAAGGAATATTGACAGCGCAAGGGGACGAAGAAAGTGGCGAGTGACTAGTAAATATAAGGGAGTGGCTAGTGGCTGAGAAGAAAGTGATTAGTGACTAACGGCGAGTGGTGAGTTCGCCTGTTCATAAGCGCTCGTCACTAGCCACTCGCCACTGTAGAAAAAATCGGGGCGGTGGGATTTGAACCCACGATCTCTCGCACCCGAAGCGAGCGCTCTACCAGCTGAGCCACGCCCCGATTAGTCATATTTTAGCAAACAATGTGACCACTTAGGAAGACAGAATTTATAATTCAGTAGTCAGAAGGATTCCGCCATTCTGTATTCTGGCTTCTGAATTCTGTCTTCCTAAGTGGTTATCCTTAGTTCGTTATTATCTTTTCAAGTATCGCGGCTACAATATCCCGTGCGGCGCAGGGCTTGGCGAAGGAGGATAAAACCCTGGCCTGCCGTTCTGTCGGGCGCTGGCCGGCGTCAAGTTCGTCTTTTGCCTGGCTTCGGAGGTCAAGCCTGTGTTTAACCAGTGCCTGAAGCTGTTTGCCGTTTTTAGCCAGTTCCGCCAGGTGGTTTTTGATCAAAAAGGCGGCGTTAAGCTCTTCCTGTCCGGGCAGCGGAGAAAAAATTATGAGCGGCTTGCCAAGCGAGAGCGTTTCCGCCACGGTAACCCCTCCGGGTTTCGCTATTATCAGGTCCGCCGCGGCGTAATAGGCGCTTGGAGTGTCCGTGTAATCAATGATTTTAAGGTATTTTTTTCGCGTCTGCATCCGTGAAAGCCGGCGTGACAGGGCTTTGTTCTCTCCGCACAGCGCCATTATCTGCAATCTGCCGAAAAACGGAGACAATGCCTCAATAGCTGAAAACATTTCCCCCATGCCGCGGCTGCCGCCGGTTATAAGTATTGTAAAAAGGTGCGGGGAGAGGCCCAAGGTTTTTCTTTCAGAGCGCGTGTCGCGCGGCGTAAGAAATTCCTTCCGCACCGGTATTCCGGCCGCGAATATTTTTGCGGGGTCGGCGCCGTTCCTGATCAGGCTCTGGGCGGAGATCTTTGACGGCACAAAATAACCGGCCACATTTTCCGAAGGCCAGTAAGAGTGGGCGAGGAAGTCCGTCACTACGGCAAAAAGGGGTGTGTTTTTTAAAGCCGGGCATTTGGCTATCAGCATGGCGGAAAGAGCCTGGGTTGAAATTACCGCCTTTATATTTTTTGCGGCCAGCAGAGTTGAAAGCTTCTGGGAATAAAAAGACAGGACTGTGTTCTTTAACGCGCCGGCCGCGAAGGCCACAAAATCGTTATCGTAAACATAGTTCCACAGGAACGGTGTTTTCTTTAAAACCTCAAGATAGGTTTTTGCCACGAAGGGCCCAAGGTTCGGATAGACTTCGGAAAGGTTTATGAATACCGGCTCAATTATCGCGGCCGGGAAAAAATCCGCCAAAGCCATGGCCGCGCTATAATGGCCGGAGGGCGCGCAGCCGTAAATAAGGCCTACCTTTATGGGATATCGGGCGGACTGGGTCACCATATAGGCTGAAGGCTGAATGGGAAGGCTGTAGGCTATTAGTCTGTTAGCCGTTTAGATGCGTAGCAATTTAGCAATTCAGAGGCGTAGTCTGCATTTACAACTTCTTGCCTACAGCCTGCTCTTACTACAGTCTAATAGCCTTTCTTAATTCAGCAATCCACCTGAGCAGTTATTGCGGTTCTTTATTTTATCATCGGGGCGGCGGGAATCGGACCCGCAGTCTCTCGCACCCCAAGCGAGCGCTCTACCATTGAGCCACGCCCCGATATGTAATTGCGGGTTGAAAAAATCCACCCGCCGCCTGAATCATTATTCTAGCATTCTTTGTAACTGTTCAGGTAGACCAGGCGTGCCCTAAAAGCCCACGTAACACGCATACCCTCGTCTGAACATTTTTCATCGTTCCGGTGAAAGTTTTTTTAGAGCGTGGAGAAAGCAGGTGTCCATAAATCCTTATGTCATTGCCGCGATCTACCGGCGGCAATCCATGGAAGCTGATTGGATTCCTGCCAACAGACCGCAGGAATGACGGAAAAATTACGTGAGCTTTTGGGCTGTCCGCCAAACAACCGGCGGCGGGTACGCCCCAGGCGGATAAGCTGCAGGTAAGAAGTATGAATGCAGGCTAACAGACTAATAGTCTACAGCCTTCAGCCTAAACTACTTAAACAGTCACAACTCTTTTATAAGCTGGTTTAATTCCTTTCTTATTTCTTCCAGCAGGTCGCTTTTGGCGGCGTTTACAGTTTGCACCGCGCGCGCTCCGGATTTTTTTCCTGAACGTAGAAATTTCCTGGCTCCGGCCAGGGTATAGCCTTTTAAAAGTACAAGGTCTTTAAGGTTGTTTATCTTTTCAAGGTCGGCCTTGGTGTAGCGCCGGTGGCCGCTTGCCAAGCGCAGCGGGCGGAGTAAAGCGCGGGCTTCCCAGTAGCGGATAGTATAAAGCGGCAGTTTCGTTCTAAGCGCGATCTCGCTGATGGTGAAGTATGTTTTCTCGGTCATATAAATAAGTGGCGAGTGATTAGTGACGAGTGGTTAGTGAACAGCCGAAAACAAGGAACTATCCACTTGTCACTAGACACTCTTCACTAGCCACTCGCCACTTGCCTTACATTCCTATTGTAAGTTTTTTTGAGGGCTTGAAACGGATGCTTCGCCGCGTTCCCACCATCACCCGCTGGTTGGTTTTCGGGTTGCGCATCTGGCGCGGCAGGCGTTCTTTTACTTTGAAAGTTCCGAAGTTGGAAATTACCACTTTCTGATTGCCGCGCAGGGCTTCCACTATAATTTCAAAGGTTTTCCCCACCGCGATCCTGGCGTCTTTTTCCGTGGTGAGATGTTTGGCTATTTCCTTTATCAGATCAAGCTTGTTCATCTTCTTCGTCCTCCCCCGGTCCGTCTTTATCGCCGCGCCTCCGGGTTTTCTTGTCCGGCGGCTTTTTAAGCAGCTGGTTTATGATATCCGTCGGTTTTAAATTTTTAAGCTCCTGTTTAAATTTAACTACTTCATCTTCGGTTATCGGCTTGTTGAGGATCTGGGTTTTGGAGAATACGGCCTCATTTATATAAATTGGGCAGCCGAAACGAACCGCTACCGCCACGGAGTCGGAGGGGCGTGCGTCAATAAATATGGGGCTTTGCCCTTCCGGCCCTGTTACGCGGATGCTGGAATAATAGGTGTTGTCAACAATATCGGTTATGGTCACTTTTTCCACTTTAAGTTTCAGTGTTTTGAGCATTGAGAAAATAAGGTCGTGCGTCATAGGCCTTGGGGAAGGATATCCGGAAAGGCGTATGGCTATGGCCTGCGCTTCCATAGGGCCTATCCAGATGGGAAGTATCCGCGTGCCGCCGGTTTCGTCAAGAAAAATTATAGACTCGGTGAGGCTGGTAGCTATGGAATAAATTTTTACTTCCACCTCACGGCTGTCTCCGGTTTCTTTAGTCATTTTTGCCTTCTTCTTTCCCTGCGGCCGAGGGCGCGTGTTCCTTATGTTCAAAAGAAAGTTCCTTCCCCCGCAGTATTCTGCGGATATTGGGGATGTGCGTATAGAAAATAAGCGCGCATACCGCGCATGCCATTATGGTCAGTGGTTTCCTTTCCGGAGGATTAAGGAAGACGCAGAGGACCGGCAGCGCCACCGAGGCCGCCATGGAGCCCGCTGAAATATGCCGGGTTATGGCCACTACCAGGCCAAAAACCGCGAAAGCTCCGGCCGTGGGCCAGGGCAGAAGGGCCGTGAAAACGCCGGCTGAGGTGGCAACTCCCTTACCGCCTTTGAAACCAAGGAAAGGGGTCCAGATGTGGCCCGCTATGGCAAGTCCGCCCGCGGTTACCGGTATCCACCAGTGGCCCAGGCTGTGCCAGGTTGCGCCTTCGCAGTAGAAGTAGTGTATGGCGATAAAAGAGGGCGCGAAACCTTTCAGGAAATCCGCCGCAAAGGTGATAATGCCCGGCAGCGCGCCCATAGTCCGGTAAACATTGGCCGTACCGGGGTTACCCGAGCCGTGCTGGCGTATGTCTATGCCTTTCAATCGGCCTATAAGATAACCTGTGGGGATGCCGCCCAGGAAATAACTGGTGGATAAAAGCAGGGCTACTTCTATTTTGTTCATCTCTGGAATTATATAAAAAATAAAGCGCCGGCAAGGGCAGATGCACAGCAGTCTGGATGCGTGGCAAGCTGGATGCGTAGCAATGTGGATGCGTAGCAATGTGGATGCGTGGCAATTTAGAGGAAGCAGTTCAGTAATTTACGCCTCTACGCCTCTTTGCGTCTTTGCATCTTTGCATCTATCCTATCCTACCCTTTTCTTCAGCCTTTCGTAGTTTTCGGGTGTTGCCTTGAAGGACACTTTTGTTATATCGCCTTCGTAAACAATTTCTTTCACGGCGCCGGCCCTATATATTTCTCCAAGCAGGTCGCTTCGCCGCGCGCTCAGTTCAAGCGAGTAATCCTTCCATTTCCGCGAGAGCGATTTTTCGGCAAGCTCTAAAAGCTCTTTTACGCCAGCGCCGGTAAGCGCCGAAACAAATACCGGTTTAAGCCGCGCCGGCGCCCACATGGAAAGCGCCGGCTCTTTGGCAAGGTCGGCTTTGTTGAATACATTTATTACGGGTATGCCCTCAAGGTTCAGGGTTTTCAGGGTTTCCGTCACGGCCTCGTGCTGGGTTTTAAGGTAAGTGGAAATTCCATCGTGCACGTGTATTATCAGGTCGGAGTAACTTATTTCCTCAAGAGTGGAGCGGAAAGCCGCTATAAGCTCGTGTGGCAGATTTTGTATAAAACCCACTGTGTCGGTAAAAAGGGCGCAGCCGCCGCCGGAAAGCTTAACGCGCTTGGTGGCCGGGTCAAGGGTGGCGAAAAGTTTGTCGTCGGTGTAAATGGCGTGCCGACCGCCGGTAAGACGGTTGAGTAAGGTGGATTTGCCCGCGTTCGTGTATCCAACCAGCGATACCTGGGCCATGGGAAGCGCGCCGCGGGTTTTGCGCTGGTTGCGGCGTTCGTTCCGTATTGTTTCAATTCCGGCTTTAAGTTCGGTTATTTTATCGCGGAGCGCCCTGCGTTCGTACTCTATTTTCCGCTCGCCGGGGCCTCTGGTGCCTATCATTCCGTGCTGCTGTTCAAGGCCCTCGCCATGGCCGGTAAGCCGAGACGCGGCGTAAGAAAACCGGGCGAGTTTCACCTGCAGGCGGCCTTCCCTGGTGCGCGCCCGCTGGGAGAAAATTTCAAGAATAAGGAAGGTGCGCTCTATTACTGGAACGCCAAGCGCGCGTTCAAGGTTCCTTTGCTGGGCGCTTGAGAGCGCCCTGTCAAAAATTACAAGCCCGGAGCCGGTTTCCTTGATCAGGCATTTTATTTCTTCAATTTTCCCCGCGCCGATAAGCGTTGAGGCGTGATAGGCCGAAAGGCGGACAGTTAGTTTTTTTACCGGTTCAAGAGAAGCGGTCTGAGCCAGGCGCCAGAGTTCTTCAAGCGAGGTGCCGCAGTGAGAATCGGTTCCCGCCCTGCTTTTAAGTTGAACAGAAAGAAGGATCGCTTTTATCATTTTAGATGTGCAGCAATTTAGATGCTTGGCAATTCAAAGCTCTAGAATCCATGCCTCTATGCCTCCACGCATCTACGCCTCTATTCCATTCCCCCCCAGCCCTTCAAGAATGATCGCCGCTATCTTCTCCGGTTCGTAGTCCGCGAAACTTTCAAGGTCAATGCGCCGCGCGTTTTTATACCTGGAAAACCAGGTGTTCTGGCGTTTCGCGTAAGACATAGAGAGCGTGGTAATAGAGTGTATGGCCTCGGCGCGCGTAATTCGTCCCGCGCGGAAATCCAGAACCTGCGGATAACCGAGCGACTTAAGCCCCGGAGAGTCTTCGGGGTAGCCGCGTTCAAGCAGGTCCCCGGTTTCCCGAAGCCACTCGTCAAAGCGGGTAATGGTCCGCTGTTTTATGCGTTCGTTTAAAAGCTCTTTTTTCCAATGGAAAAAAATAAATGTTCCCAGATGCACCGGCAGGGCGTTAAAAAAACGCCCGGACCAGAGTTCGGAAACAGGGCGGCCGGAGAGTTTGGTTATTTCTATGGCGCGCATAACGCGCTGAATGTTGCCTGCGGGAATAACGCCCGCCGCTTTCGGGTCAAGTTCCTGTAAGCGCGCGTGCAGGGCTTCCTTGCCTTTCTCCCCGGCCTCGCGCGTGAGTTCCGCGCGCAACGCGGGGTTGGAAGCGGGCATTGGGTCCAGGCCGTTCCAAAGGGCTTGTATGTACATGCCGGTGCCGCCGGCAATTACGGGGGTTTTACCCCTGGCTTTTATTTCTTCAATTTTTTGGCGCGCCTGATTTGTAAAAGCGGCGGCGTCAAAGCAGGAGCGCGGATCAATAATGTCCACCAGGTGGTAGGGTATGCCGTTGACCAGGTAAACGCTTTGGCCCCGCAACTCTTTCCAGACGCCGTGCGGTTTGGCGGTGCCGGCTGAAAGGTGTTTATAAACCTGCTTTGAATCCGCCGAGATGATCTCCCCGTTTACGCTCGCGGCCAGAGCCAGCGCCACCTCGGTTTTACCCGAGGCGTTGGCCCCCATCAGAGTTATAGGTTTAATGGATTGAAGGGACATGTTTTGCTGGTATGCTAGTAGGCTAGTAAGCTAGTAGGCTGGTAAGCTTGTAAGCTGGTATGCTTTTTAGGAGTTCCTTATAATGCCTACAAGCCTACTCGCATACCAGCCTACCAGCGAAGTAAATTCGCCGCGCGAATTTACTTCTTCTTGAAAAGCGATTCGTCTTTCTGCGGTTTGTTGCACAGGCCGTGGGCCCCGCAGGTTTCCACGCATACCTCGGGAAGCTTTAAAGCTAAGCGGGTGTCGCAGTCGGTGTAATTCTCGGCCATTTCGTTTATCCGTTTGCGGTCATCGGCGCTGATGCTTGAAAAAGAAATGCCGTTCATGAAAACTCCGCCCTTTTCTTTTACCCATGAAATTTTTCCGATTACCGGGATTTCTTTAATTCCCGCCAGTTTAAGAATTATGTTCAGTTCATTTGAGTGCGGGGGTTCAAGGAAGGTTATAAGACGCATGCCGCCCGCGGAAAGATCGGAAAGGATGGCTGGCTGGGCCCTGTTTTTCCCACTTTCCGTTTTGGTTATAAATTCAACTTCCACCGGTTCAAGGATGCCGTGCAGCATAGGCAGCCGTACATGTTTGCGTCTTTCATCTGAAACTTTATTCTTTTTCATCTTATCACCTTTCCGTTCAGGATGTTTTTGTCAGCGCCTGTTATTTTAACTTTTAGTATTTCTCCGGGTGAACCGGCCCTGTCAGTAAAACAGGTAAAATTGCTGGAAGTCCGGCCGGTTGTTGCTGTCTCAAGCAGCACTTCCTCCATTTTACCAATTCTTTCCCTTAAAATGTCACGCGAATTGTTCTTAACCGCGCAAAGCAGGCGTTCAAGGCGGGCTTTCATAAGGGGCACGCTTATTTGCGTTTTCATTTCCGGCCCGTCCTCCTTCGCCAAGGCTTCGGAGGGACGCGGTCCTGCGAAGCTATTGTTCCCGCCAAACAACCCGGCGGGTCCGCCTTCGGCGGAAAGCGAAGCAGACTCGTCCTCCTTCGCCAAGGCTTCGGAGGGACGCGGTCCTGCGAAGCTATTGTTAAGCGAAGCAGACTTGACCATGCGCTGGGAATATTTAAAACAGAACGCCAGCGAGAATCCCCCCTCCCGTGCCAGAGAGAGCGTTTGCAAAAAATCCCGCTCGGTCTCGCCGGGGTACCCCACTATAAAATCCGTTGACAGCGCCATAGAGCCGCCCGCGGCCTGGCGCAGGTTCGCGGCCAGCTCAAGGTATTGCGCCCTGGTATACCCCCGGCGCATAAGCTTCAGAATGCGGTCCGAGCCCGACTGTACCGGCAGGTGCGCATATCTGGAAATTTTCGGCTCGTTTTTCAGCAGCTCAAAAAAAGCTTTGTCAAAAAAAAGCGGGTGCGGGCTCATAAAGCGCACGCGTTTTACTTCTTTGATGGCGCAGATTTCCTTAAGCAATCCGGTGAAAGTGGTTTTGCCGTGCCTGTAGGCGTTTACCGTCTGGCCTAAAAGTATTATTTCGGGCATTCCCGCCGCGGCTTTTAAGCGGGCTTCGGCGAGTATAGCTTCAGGCTCAATACAAACGGCTTCCCCCCGTACCGAGGGCACCACGCAATAAGAGCATTTAAGCGAACAGCCGCGCATTATGGTTACGCAGGCCGAAAGCGGTGAAACAAAAAAGTTTTTGGTTTTGATAGTTGTAGGGGGAGTGTGAGTTGCGGCTACGGCGGCCCTGGTTGATTTTTTAAAATGCGCGTCCATCATACCTTCCAGGCGGCCAAGGTCCTTTGCCCCAAGCACGCCGTCTATGAAAGGAAACTGGGCCTTCAGGCGTTTCTCGCCCAGGCGCTGGGCCGCGCAACCCATAATGAACAGTTTTCCAGCCGGCCGCTCAAGTTTCCATTTTCTGAGGCGGCCAATCTGCGAGATGGCCTTGTCTTCGGCCCGCTGCCGTACCGTGCAGGTGTTAACCACCACGGCATCGGCGGACCTGAGGTCCGCCGATAGTTCAAAGCCTCTTTTGCGGAAAGCCGTAGCAATATCCGATGAGTCCGCCTCGTTCATCTGACATCCGAAAGTAATAATATGGAGTTTCTTCACAGGTATATTTTACCTTTTAACCCCGTGCTCAGGCTTGTAATAGCTGGCGGCAAGTGATGTTTAGATTTTTCTTGGGTTATGCGGCACAGAGGTGCTGATGAGTAAATGAATAATTGCTGCCAACAGTTCGCCCGTTGTCTTTCTTGCCCCAACAAGTCAACAAATCAACAACGTCCCTGATTGTTCCCGGTCACTTTTCCGGCGGTCACGGAAATCTTTTGGGTCTTGTCGTAAGATGCGGTAGTTAAGTTGGCACCTTTCGCAAGTTCTATTTCAGGGTTGTATATGCCTGCTATTTTATTTTTCTCCATGAATGAATTCCCCAGCCTAAGTTTCTTTTTTAGGGCTTTTAATGTGATCATGAATCCAGAGAAATTGTGCAGTCCACAGCTTATGGGAGTCGTTCCCGGAAAGCTTATAGGGAAATTCATTAGTGACGATTTCATTTGGAGGATATATCTTCCTAAGAGTTTCAGCCATCTTATTTATTGGGATGAGCTTGGCTATTTGGTCATATTGTTCTCTCCGGAATTCGGATTTGCTGGATAGTCCGGAGTCCATCCCCCAAGATGTCGGAATAAATATCTCAAGTAGTTTTTGCGCATCTTTGGGTTCTCGAGAAAACCGCTCTTCTAATACTTTTGCAACCTCTCCAGTAGGGCTATGCGCCTGCCAAAGGTAGTAAAACGTTGGGGAATCCTCAGGGAAGGATTCGTAGAGGGCTTTTGCTTTATCTGTTTCCTTAATACGACCGCTGATTAACTTCCCCAATTCTTCTATAGCTGCCTCTGTAAATATCCGGTCTTCTGGTTTATCTTCTTTTGAATGGTGTAGCCAACGATAACATTCTGAAGCAAAAGTGAGTGGGGTTGGGTCTGATAAAATTTCCTTTGCGATTAAAATTCTATCTTTCTCTGATAGGCTCTTTATAAGAAAATGAACCAAAATGGCCGCTTGCCCAGCGGTGGAAAAACTAGAGGAAAAAAGGCCTCGCTCTCGTGGGAAATCCGCGCTGGTTTGTGCAAGGACTATCGCAATATTCTTTGCGGCATTTGGGGGAATCTGGGTTTCCTTTTCTCTGAGTTTCTGGATAAAAGTCTTCCACCCCTGTCCAGCAATTTTCTGCAGTTCGGTCTTTAATTCATTTGCGCTAATCGCTTTTTCTGCTTTTTCGATAATTTGTTCTATTGCCTTATTTGAGATATCTCCGGGTGGAACTCCATAATGAAAGTAACGTTTACAATAATCTCTTGAACATAATCGAAGTTCCTTGGCCCACGTTATCTGCCATTCGCGACCATAACTGCTCCCCCCCAGGCCGGACTCTGTTTGCGGGAATAGATAGGTTAATCCTTCTTTTATGGAACGGGCATTCTCCGGACCGTAACTATTTAATATGTTTTGAAGAAACTCGTCGCGTTCTTTCTGGAGTGACTCCGCAATGCGTGCTTCGGTGTGTGAGAGGAAAAAATCGGATTTGTCCCGTATGGCTTTATATACGGTTGGATAGAAAATGCGAAAAGACTCTAACAAAAGATAATCAGGGATATTTACCTCGCCAGCCATTAAAGGAATGCCAAAAGAGACAGCATTTGCAAAACGTTTAGCTGATCTAGGGCTAGTTAAACGTCCAAAGAAACTGCGTTCAAAATATATAACAAATTTGTCTATTTCTTGCTGCTTTAACTCTATCCCTGCGGTGTCAAGAGCGTTGTCTATACCTTGGAAGGCAATTTTCTTTAGAGCTGCAATATCTGCAGGTGGAATCTGAAGTGCAACTTGGATTATCTTCTCAAGAAATGCCTGCCCGCTTTCTGTCCCTCCGGGAAACTTTTTTTGAAGAGCTTCTGAGACTAAAACAGGATTGAACGCTAAAACATAAGTTGTGTATGGGAAGTCTGCGGTTAGTTTTATCAAGCGAATGACTGTATCTATTTCTTCATAATTCAGGCGATCTAAATCATCAATAAGAATTACTACGCGTTTTTTACATTTACGCAAAATCCCGTCGATTTCCTGTTTCAATACTTCAATATCTCTGGGCCCTCTTAAATTCCACCCAATAGCTCCCCCTAATGAAGTAAGTAGTTTGCCGAATATCGAAACACTCGGTTCAGGGATTGCCGAAAGGCATTTTCCATATTTTTCAAATAAATCTGCGACGTGTGTGCGGGTTGTTTTTTCAGATATGGACTTTCCGAGAGCACTTGCGATGACACGAAAGAATTCCCTCAAGACCTGCTGCTCATCGCCGAGACGCCACGGGTTAAAACCAAGAATTGTTGTCCCCTTCGAGTCTTTGAGGGAATGAGCCATTAAGTTGAGTATTGAGGTTTTTCCTTCTCCCCATTCGCCATATAGGGCGATTACAAGACTAGCCGGGTCATCCCAGTGCCGGATAATCTCTGCCATCCTCTTGGCAAAAGGCCATCTACCGAATAAGTCATCGCCTGGTTCCTGTATGGGTTTATCTGAATGGATGGAAGTCTTCATCGGTTTATGATTTGATTATCTGATCCGCTAATACGGCGAGGATTGCGCCAAACATGCGGCAATCCGTGTCGCCTACTGAAACCCCTTGAGTGAGCTCTTTCTCGGGGTGAATGAAATTCCTGTAATCTCTTAGGACGACTCCAATGTCTCTTGAGGCTTTACCAATCCATCCTAAATCGTGAGCAACATCAATGTAAGAGTTAAGTGTCCATTCTTGAAGCAGGCGCGTCTTGCCAGTGGTCTTATCCTTCGGTGCACATTTTGAGGTGAATGCGGGTGACTTGTCAGTCATTCTATTAATGCGTGCAAGTAGCAATGCTTCGAGCAATGCGCCCATCATTACTGTTGCGGCCAGGTAAGCTTTCGCGTCGATGCAGTCCCACGCCTCTGTCCATCTGCGTTTTAGAATCGTCTGCATCGCAGCATCGGAAATTAAACGCGTAAAGTCAGGAGGGACGGTTTTTTCCGTAGCCGTCAGTCCTACAGATGTCGCTAAAATCAATGCCTGTGACCGCAACTTAACCAATGACGCCTTTAGCTGTTTCAATTCTAATATGTAGCGCGTGCGAAGTGTGGCCTTCTCGGAAGCTTCGAGCAGGTGTTGATACTGCGAGTCTATTAATTGCAGCAGGCCGTCTCCTGTGAATTGTGTTAGCAAAGGCCGACACCCGTTATAAACCAGGCCAAAGTTGTGGCCTTGATTACTGAGCGTTCATCGTGTGCCACTACCTGTTTTGTTTTAGTTTTGGATAGGATTTTCCGTAATCGCTCAGACGAAGATATTGCCTGATCCAGGGTATCACAGATTGTTGGCATCGGATGTTACGTAAACTATTTAGCTTTCGAAGAGATTGAGCGGCCCTTAATTTTCTTGGTAACTCTTCGTGTTGCACGTTTCCCTTTAGACTTCCGAGAAGATGTTGCGTCTGTTGTGATCTGCTCAGGAAGGACCATCGCAACCAAGTTTTCACCTACAGAGTTTAAACGGTATTGTCCTGCGCTCCCAGCCTTATCAAGTAAACCCGCATGATATGTGTTTACTAAGACCTGTTCCGGTCGTGGCGAGCGTTTTCTGTCTGCCTTCCGGCACGCGTCCATTAATTCTTCTTTTCCGATAGAGTCTTTGCGCTCTGCTGGTGGGGCTTCAAAATGATAGAAGTACGCTACGACAGCAGCCATTTGATTGTCTGACTTTGGTTTTTTTGTCATGACAAATGAACGGATATCCTTCGATACCGAGCCGGCTGCTGCAGGGAGTACAGCCGCTGGATGTTGTGGTGCTGCAAGGGTAGACGCCGAAGCTGGTGCGAGTGTTGGAGATGAACTCATCCCCAGTTTCTCGGCAGCCCACCGGATTATTCGCTCTCGGTCCTTAGAATCGAAAGGCTCTAAAGCCTGAATTACTATACGGATGGCTTCAAGATCATCAGCTGGTTTCGTCATTGTTTTTTCTCCTTCTTTCATATTGGCCAATGGGAAAATCTCCTGTTGCTACCCCTTATCTGCACATATCAAACTGTGAATATTTGTTTTTAATCCGATTTTTATATAACGGATCTTTTTTGTGAGTGTTTTTGTCGGGTAAAGGTTAAGATTAAATGCTTTTTGAAGTGTATCGTTTATAACGGCAGGATCTTTCGACTTTAGTAAAAGATCGCGCTGGTCCATCGTAAAGTCAGGAATAGAAAACTTTGCGATATAATTCTTTGCGAGTGACATGTATCCGCTTGAATAATGCTTGCTAGTGTTTTTTATGTAGTACCAGAACACATCAGAATTTAAAATCTTTTTTATGATTTGCAGCTGTTCTTCATCATTAATGATTATTGCATATCCACAGTAGAACATTAGGTCTTCATCTTTGCAAATAATTGCATTGGGCTTGTCGGACATGTAAGGGATAAAAATCTTTTTCCCTTTAATGCTAAATCCCTGGGTGCGGCCAAAAGCGTACCATGTGGGATATTCTTTTTTGCCTTTATCCCTTAATGATAGACGGGTTTTAAACACTTTTAAAAAAGCATAACAGTTGGGGAACCGGTGCGCTAAGTCCTGTTCGCCGATAACCGTAAACTTGCTGCCAGTTTTTTTGTAGGGGAATATTGCTTTTTGCTTAAAGCGTAATATGTCACTTTCTGAGTGCAGGATATTCGGTTTAATTATATCCCGGCAAATAGCCTTTTCAATTTTATAGGTTTTCCCCTCAAATACTCTGAAATAGCAACTATTGTCTGAGCCTGTTGGTTTAAAGATATAGAGCTCATTGTTTAAAGTGGCAATCCCGTTTCGTATCGGACAAAGCGCCCCCAGGGTGGCTCCCACTGATTCAATCTTTTTTAAATTCATCCAAATATCAACTGGGGCAAGTGTCCACCCGGTTTTGTCATTTAATTCACTATAGGGTATTGTGTTCCATGTTGTGTTTGTGATGGTGGTAGCGTTTTTAGGTTCTGCGTACTCTACGCCGGTGGCTATATGTTTACGAATTATGGTAACACACGTGTAGCTTAAAACACCATCAAATATCTGTTGGCCTTCAAAATTCGCAATTTTCATCTGAAATCTATTTAGACTTAAGTAACCTCTTAACGCACGACCATTCAAACTGTGGAGATAACTATTTATTGATATATAACCCAGTGCCCCCCCAGGACGAATAAGTGTTAATCCTAGTTCAAAAAAGGGGATATAGAGATCTGGATTTCCTGTGGCGGCAGTCTCCCATTTCTTCAAAGATTTCTTAACTTTTCTGCCAATATTCTTTGCTCTTACATAGGGCGGATTTCCTATGATTGCGTCAAATCCTCCATATCGAAACGGGGATTTAAATGTTTCCTGCCAATTTAAACTAAGCGCATCCCCAGTGCTTAAATTGAAACTGAACTCCTCTCTGTCTTCTCCATGAAGTAGCGCAACGAGAGACATTAAAAGTGCCGCGCGCTGAATATTCTGTGGCATTAAGTCTACGCCGAATAAAATATTTGAGTATATATGGCTAAAAGGTATTTTGTGCTTGGCGTGAAGTAAGATCGCCGCCGAGATAAGGAAAGAGCCTGAGCCACAAGAGGGATCGCAGATCGTAGGAGTTCCCGCGTCGATGTTTATCGGCGGAAGGACTTGCGAAAGAATGAATTCCTTTATGGGTTTAGGAGTAAAGACAGTCCCATTCTGCCTTTTTACACCTTTTGAAATAAATTGCTCGAGGACATCTGTAAGTAAACTTTCATTTATTTCTAAAGCTAACTGGATGCAAAGCTTGTGAATTGATGCCACGAGTGTTTTTGATGTCCCTTTGATAAACAAGGAAATGGTTTTGTTTTTTATGGAGTAAATCCCATTCTCTTGAAGACACAGCATTACAAGAGCTTTCTCTATCTCTTTATGGCTTTTGGATAGTTTGTTTAGCCCTATGATTAATTGGCGAAGTTTACTGTAGTAACTAGTCAATCTCCCTCCGATCTGTCGCACGGCCTTCACGCTGTATTAGTGTTCGTTCGTTTTTTGTTAATTTATAAAGGTCTTCAACTAAAGTATCCAATTGTTCCCAGTAATGATTCAATAACTGCTTAAGAGGTTCTTTTTTTGATGAATGGGCGGCGATTAAATGCCTTTGAGTTCTCTCAATATTATTGGTAAGAGACGCTAAGCCATCACGTGTCGAGGAATTACTAATAAAGTTCTTCGACGGAAAAGGGATAGGCCATAAGAATTGCTTATTGAATTTAAAATGCCCACCGCTTTGTGGGTTTGCTCCAAGGCGTGCAAGTACGGAAAATGTTGTTGAATTAATAATTGCGGCTAATGCAAGATGGGTATTCGTATCGGCATCCTCGACCTTCAAAAAATTAACATTTGCATTGTCGCAATATAACTCGCCGGTTCTGTCACAGGTGGCAAAAGTGTCTTTGGCGGTCATTGGGACAAGAACCTGACTTCCTGGTTGTCTGACCAAATTCTGCTCTCGCGTATAAGTATGCCACAAATCTTTCCCTGATGGGGTCTCAACACTTCCTGTGATCTTTTCTTTTAATTTGCTCAAATAGCCCCCTGCATGCGGGAAGCGCTTTCTAAAAATGGAGAATGGAATAGCTTTTGATTCACCGGATTCTATATCGTAAGGAAAGATTCCAAACACATCTGGTGTGTTAGGCTTGAAGGTGTAAAACTTTTCGTTGCACATTAACGGGCGACAAGCGCTAGTCTCAATCTTCAATATATCTCTAAAACCATTAGTAGCTTCCAATATTTTGCCTGTAACGCTGTTTTGCGTGGGGCGAAGATGATAAGCCTTTACCCATAACATTTGTAGCCCAACTCCAATATTCAATCCTAGCAGTTGTTTTAAATTTCCGATCCTGTGAAGCAGGTTGTCGCGCATTTCTATCATTTTGGGGTCGCCAAAATCCCAAGGCGCTGCTCCAAGTCTTTTTGACGGGAATATATCGTAACTTTCTGGAGAAATACTCGGGAGAGGTAGAGCTGCAAGTTGTAGGGTTAGTTCTGGCGGATCATTGGTAAGCAGATGATAATATAGATTTTCAGTTTTATCCTTCCCTAGCACTATTATAGCCACATAGGTCATCCTTCCCATGAAAACTGAGCTTGATTGGAAATCTAAAACTTGCTCAATACTTTGCATGCTGGATATTAGTTTGCGTAAATTTGCCCCATATTCTGTTTTGAAAAGCCTCTTTTGTATGATGAACCCAAGCCGGCCTGTTTTATTCAATAACTCTAAAGAGCGTTCTATGAATGGGACCGCTAGATCGACTTTCCCATCTTCGCATGTTGCATACTGGGATTTTAAATATTCATGTGTGCTTGGGCTCCACCCTTTAAGCCACTTCACTTCTACATAGGGTGGATTACCTACTATGGCATTGAAACCAGGATCTTTGCGGGAGAATACTGTATGGAAGGCTTTCTTATATGAGAAAGGGCGTACTAGTGTAAGTTCTTCTAGGTCTTTTTTTAAAGTAGGGACAATTTCAAAAATATTCTGTTCTACTAAAGAATTCCCATGGCGGATATTCTCCCCTATACCTAAAAGGATCATGTTGCCGTGTAAACCGATCTTTCCGTGAAGATACGGGTATCGCTCAGCATTCTCTAATACTTTAAAAGCTAGAGACATTCTTGCTACTTCGACTGCCTCAGAAGATAAATCAACGCCATAAATGCAATTTCTTATAAGCTCCCGTTTCCCTAGAACAGTGAGCAGTGTTCCCGTCTCCGATTCTGTAAACCAGTCAGCATATTCAACACTTATTTTTCTTGCTTTTTGAAGACTTAAAATCTTTTCCTCGAGAATATCGAATATTACACCTATGAATGTCCCACTGCCGCATGCTGGATCAAGCAATTTAAGGTTTAAAATGGACTCAATGTTTTCGGTTTGAAGTGCCTGCGCCAAAGTTCGTTGGCAAATTGTCCGAACGATATATTCTGGGGTGCTAACAGCTCCGCCAGCTTTTTCATATTCTGGACGTAAAATCTCTTTTACGCTTCCCCCCTGGACGACAATCTTTTTATCCAGAAAAGTCTCATAGGTGTCCGAAAGCAGCTTTACCGGCATAACATCAAAACGATAGGGAGAGGGATAGTATAGACTTTCGATGAAGGAATGAAAAAAACTATCATCTAAAACAATTTGATCAAAGATTGATTCACCATTAAACATGGGGCCGTCGTAATGTTTAAGGAACTCAATCCCTGAGGCTTTCTGGAATTTAGACCAAAAACCATCGCCAATAAAGCTTTTAAGAAGCCCATCTTCTTCAACGCCTTTGGATTCAGCGACGCGTATAAAAATAATTCTGTCTAAGATTACCTGAGTTAAGTAGCCAAGCTGATCTGGATCCGTTTTTAATTTATCTTTATTGCTGTTCCATATATGGCGTGCCAATTGAAGTCTGAACTCCGATAGCTTTTCCGCAAAATCCTGGTCTAAACTCCGTGTCCCTTTTGGTTGGGTCTCTTTTGCGAAACGGAATTCAAGGTTTCCATTCTGAACCTTTTCGCACAAGAGCAGATCTTCAAGGTGATCATAATTGGAGAGGTATTGGTCAAGGCTCCAAAAAAATGGTCTCGCATTATCTGCGCTGTCTTTTCGCTTGGGTTTGAAGCGACAGTCATAAACGGCGAATTCTTTAAAATTGGTTAAAAAAGAGCAGGGAAGACCTTTTGACCATCCATAAGAGCGAATTTGAAACGCAGAATCCTTATCGGCACTAATATCAAGTGCGATTCTTTTGGCATCAATAAATGCAAGAGTCTTTTTTCCACTCATAAGAGCGTAATCCGGAATATTATGCCCAGAATCAATCTCAGCGAGCTTCTTCTTCTCTCGACTTGATAACTTTTTCCCTTGATGTACTTGTGCAGGATCCATTGTGTCCCAGCCGAATATATTTAAAAGTTCATTAATCCAAGACCGGGCAGTATCCTCCGATGATTCATCGAGTTCATCTTTTTTAGAGAAGGCCTGATATTTTCCAATAAGCTTCTTAAGGTTATCTTTTCGTGTCTGTTTTTCTTGTTCTCTAGTGGCCATGAATAATCCTGCCCCCTACAAAAGTGATCTTTAAAAGCGCCTAGGTAAATTAAAAAATACTGAGAAAATCTGCTTATTTCGTATATGATACTACTTTTACTGTTCAGCCGTCTTTTACCTGTTTTGCGAGCAAGAAATATATAAAGTTGCAAAATAAATCGACGCATAAACATTCACGGCTTATATCCGGATGCGCTCGGTTCGGTACAAATATCATAGCAGACCAACGCGACAACGTCATGTCGCGTTGGGAAAGAGTCTTTTTGCACAGCTGTCCGGGGAAAGTTTTAAACTGGGGTGGGGTGTAAACCGAGTCGGACCTCAGAATAGGCCAAATCCCCTATGAAAAGCGATTTTTTGACTGTTTTGATGTGCTGTCCGGAAAAGCAGTGAAAACGGGATTCTCAGAATCATGTCCAGATTGGAGGGTAGAGAGCGTAAATTGGTGTTTTAGATAGCAAAGACGCTGGTTTCCGACGGGGAATACGTCTTAATACAGTAGTCTAAACGCCGATTTTGTGATTGCGGCCAACTTTCCCCGGACAGCTGTGTGTTTTTGGGATTTTGAGTTAAAAAATGGGCGGATAAGACTCCGTCCGCCTTAAACAGGCGGACGGAGTGGGAAAAGGTGCCTTTTTTCTATCTTAAATATATTTTATGGAAAGCCAGGATGCGATGGCATTTTTACATAAATGAGCGGAAATCGGGTTCCAAAGCGAATTCCCCCATTTTTTCAGTAAGCCGTATATTATTCCTGAAATAAACCTTTGCAGAGATGCTTTCGCCCCCCATACGTGGGTGAAGGAAAAAAGAAAAGCAGTTATGGGTATTGCGTATGTGGAAGAGAGCTTTTTTTCAAGGGCGGTCTGTAAAAAACCACGATAAAAAATTTCTTCTGTCGGGGAATTGACAACCACAGTAAACAGAAAGATGTATACGGAAGTGTTGCCAAGGTCGGCCCAGTTTTTGTTAAGGCGGATATCATAAAAATCGAGGTTCCCTGTTTTGTATAGTGAAATGATTATTCCCCATAAAAATACGAATCCTGTAAGTATGGCTGCTGATCCTGCTATTTTTTTGAATTCAGGTTTTTTCCATCCTATTTCACTTAAACTTATTCCGTAAATTTTCATTCCTGTAATAGTTAGTAAGAGGAGCACCGTGTCATAAATTAAAATCTGTGTGAGATGGGATAGAAAACTGGCATTGTGATTTTCCATTCCAATGGAAATAAGATAATTAAAGCCAGTAAGGTGGATACAGGCGATACGGCGTGTGGAGATAAAAACAACCAAATATATTAAGCAAATCACCCCCCAATAACTGGCATTGGAAGAGTTCATTTTTTTTTCAAGGAGTTGCAGTTTTTTTAGCCAATATGTCACATCTTGACCCTTGTGGCCTATTTTTACTGTGAGCACACGCCTGTAGGATCACAATGAGAGAAAAGGTGCCAGCTTTTAAAATCCACATCCCGGAAAATCATCCATGTTTTATAAATGGTTCTCTCTGTTTTCAAAAGCTTTTTCCTATTTCCAGAAGGAATCTAAGTCAGAAGCCATATCTGTGAGGGCCTGTGGGTCGGCTTGTCGGTAAACTATATCCTGAAAATCGGTTCGTTTGTCCAGCGCGTGGCCTAACCCTTCGAAAAAATGGAAATGCAGATTGGGTTTTTTCCATACGAGGTTATTCATTATCTGGACCGCCTTGGCGTTATAAGCAGGGGCTTGATTATCCAGTTCCCCTTGGAAAAAAGCGATGTCAAACTTGGCGTCTTTTATTATGGCAACAGGTTTTTTATACAAAACTTCCTGCTTACGGTATTCTGGGAGCGATGGAGCGTCTAGTAGTATGTTAGTGAAATTCCCGGCCATAAATTCCGAGCGCTCAAGAAGGCCATTTTTATTAAGATCAAGGGATGGGAGTTGGCCGTTAAGGCTTTTTCCTAAGATAGCGTCTTTATTTAATTCATCCTGATCCAGCGCCCCGTTTTTATCCAGGTCCAACCCTTCGAATATGTAAAGGGGCCTGTAAACTGTCTGCTCGAACATGGAAATGTCCAGGCTTTGCGCTGTGAAGCCTATCAGGGCGGCACCGCTTACAGATGGGTTTTTGTCTGCGACCTGCAAAGCTATCTGAGCGCCTTCGCTATGCCCGATAAGATATACTTTGGCTTTTGGGAAGGTCGTTGAGGCGAATTTGGCGAAGGAGGCCGCGTCCTCTACGAAGTATTTTAAAGGATTATCACTAAACTTCTTGAACCCGGCGGATTTAATAAAAGACGGATCTTTTTGTGCCGTCAGTTTCCATTGATAAGATCTTTTGTTATATCGGATGACCGCAAATCCTTTTTTTATAAGAGCGCTGGAGACGTCCACAAAGAAGAGATTTTTTGTTCCGGGTGCTGACACTCCGCTAAGGTCCTCATCCATATCATGCGGTCCGGAGCCATGGATTAAAACAACCGCCCTTGAAACATCCTTGGCCTCGAGGTAATCTATTGTATATTCCAGGCCGTAACCGTCAAAACTTTTCATGACTGAGGCAGCTTGCGCATAACAGCAGGAAACGATAAAAGTTGAAAAAGAGAGAACAATTGTTTTCTTCATTCGGTTGCCTCTTTGCTTGTGCGATTTGGGATCATTTTATGTAGGCTTTGCATAAACTCGAGGTGTTTGTAAAAGGTTTGTTTTTGGAATTTTGAGTTGGAAAAATGGGTGGATAAGACTCCGTCCGCCTTAAGCAGGCGGACGGAGGGTTTGATTCCTAAGTTGCGGGGTTTACTTCTTTTTGGGGGCGGCTTCCGGTTTATTCATCATCCCGCCCTTCATCGGACAGTCGGCATGCATTATGGGCATATTGCCCATTTTATCCGGCTCCATCATCCCCGCGCCGGAGCAGCGGCAGTTTTTAGCCGACATCTTAGCGTGATTGGCTATACCGCAGAGGACGCCCAGCAGGCCTATAACTATAAGCGCCCAAGCCAGCACCTGTCCGGTTTTTCTTACGTAGTTAATGGTTTCTTTGGCGGAGTGCTGCAGAACCCAGTAACCAAGGACCGCCAGCACGGCGTAAAGCCCCATAGCCAGATGAATTCCTGCGCCACCATGCATTCCACCGCGCATACCCATGGCCTGCGCGGCCGCCGGCGCCGCTACCAGCAACATTGCTATTAATATTTTCATATTAGTTTCTCCTTGTCTGATTTTAACTAGTTTACGATATTTCCGCCGCTTTCGGACATATTAATTTTACAGCAGCAGTTATTCAACAGATTTCCTTTTAAAGCCGGTCTTACGCTTTATTTGTCCGGCCTGATCCGTTTTTGCTTTCCGGCACGCCGCTTCTTTTTTAATTTTAAGGAAATTTGAGCAGCGGGCGCGGTCCAGAGCGCCGGAGTCCATGGCTTTGTGCACCGCGCAACCGGGCTCAGTTTCATGGCCGCAGTTGGTAAACCGGCAGTTCAGGGACAATTCCTCAATGTCCTTAAATCCGTCCTTAACGCCGGCAGGCGCGTTCCAGGCCTCAAACCCCTTCATTCCGGGCGTGTCTATAAGGAGCGCGCCGCCGTCAAGGCGTATCAGGCGCCTGGTGGTGGTGGTGTGCGCGCCTTTGGAATCTTTTTCCCTGACGGCCGCGGTCTTTTGTTTCTTGTTCCCGGTCAAATTATTGATTATTGTGGATTTTCCCACGCCCGATGAACCGATGAAGGCGAGCGTGCGGCCCTTAGCCAGAAAAGGCGTAAGCAGTTCATAACCGCGGCGCGAAACGGAATCCAGCGCTATAACCGGCACGCCGGGGGCCAGCAGCGCGGTATCGGCGGCGCGTTCGGCGACGCAATCGCAAATATCCGTTTTGTTCAGGATAACGGCGGGGGCCGCGCCGCTTTCCCGTACCGCGGTTAAAAAGCGCTCAAGGCGCCGCGGGTTATAATTTTTATCCAGCCCCTGCACCACGAAGATAGTGTCGGCGTTGGCGGCTATGGTCTGTTCGGCTTTTTTTCCGTCCGACGCTTTGCGTGAAAGTTTGGATCTGCGTGTAAGAACGGACTGTATAGGCAGCCTTTGCGCCGCCGGTTTATTGGAAAGCAGCACCCAGTCGCCCACCACCGGCATTTCGCCTTCTGAAGCGGACGTATGCCTGAGCCTGCCGGAAATGGAAGCGAGCGCCGAACCTCCGGCAAAGCTTACTTCGTAGCAGCCGGCGTATTCGGCTGTCACCCTGGCCGCTATCAGGCCGGGGCCCGCGGCCTCAAACTGTTTCTGAAAAAAATCGTCCCAGCCGAGGTCTTCAAGTTTCATTTACGTTTGCTCCCGCGGCTGAATTCCCCCCCGTGCCGCTCCGTGTATTCTATTATCCGGTTCATCACGCGCACGGTTTCAACCGGGTATTTGCCGGCCGCGGTTTCTGCCGAAAGCATTACATAATCCGTGCCGTCAAGCACGGCGTTGGCCACATCGGACACTTCAGCCCGGGTGGGAATACAATGTTCTGTCATGGATTCAAGCATCTGTGTGGCGGTTATTACGGGTTTTCCCATTAAATTACAGGTTTTAATTATGCGCTTTTGCAGGATAGGCACTTCCCAAAGCGGGAACATCACGCCCATGTCGCCCCGCGCCACCATAATTCCGTCCGCCGCTTCAATGATCTCATCCAGGTTCGCTATAGCTTCCCGCGCTTCTATTTTGGCTATTATTTTACATTCCGGGAGGGTAGGCTTAACCAGACTGCGCACAGCGGACACCTCCGCTTTGGACCGCACGAAAGACTGGGCTATAAAATCACAGCGCTCGCTTACGCAGAATTTGATGTCGGCGCGGTCCGAACTGGAAAGCAGCGGGAAATCCAGCCGGGCCATGGGGATATTTACGCCCTTACGTTCTTTAAGCGTTCCGCCCGCCGTTACCTCGCATTTAAGGCTGTCACGGCCTACGGTCCTTACCTCAAGCGCGATGTTGCCGTCGTCAATATAGATGAAATGACCTTTCTTGATCACTTTCAGTGAACCGCGGTAGTCAAAGGGGATTTCACCGTGCTTTGAGGTTGCAGCGGCCTGAACTAAAATAACCGCCTGTTTTCTTTTCAGTTCAACAGGCGCTTTAAGCCGCCCTATCCGTATGCGGTTGCCTTTGAGGTCCTGTAAAACGCGGATATGACGGCGGTATTTTTTATTCAGAGCGCGTACCAGGCGCACATTGGCCGCATGGCTCGCGCTTGTGCCGTGGGAAAAATTAAGGCGCACCATATCCAGCCCGCAAATCATCATCTGACGCAGTATGCCAGCTCCGGAGCTGGCGGGGCCAAGGGTGGCGATAATTTTTGTTTTTGGCGTCATGTGGTTATTTTAGCTGTTTAGGCTGAAGGAAGAATAGACTGAAGGCTGTTCTAACAGACAATAAACAGAAAAAACCGCCTATGGAAAATTTAAAAACTTTCCTGAAAAAGCGGTTTTTCCCTGCTTTGTTTGTAACTGCCTGACTCTACACAACTTTGCAGCGGCGTCTTTTGGAAATAAGGTATTCGCCGCTTTTTTTGTGCATTCTTGCCACAAGCTGGTGCATACCGGGCGTAAAATTATTCCAGTCAAACCACCAGTAGCCCGCGCTGTTCCTGCAGGCCTGCCAGGGCTGGTCGTCTATGGACACGTCCATGCCGCTGCATTCTTGTGTGCTGATGCGCACAGAGTAGTGCCTTGAAGTTATAGTTTCAAGGGTCTTTGGGTAGTCTATGACCACATACTCGTTTGATTCGGTCAAGGTGTTCCCCCCGTTGGCTTTTACAGTAGTTCTCTTTGTCGCTGTCTTAAACATATCGCTCTCCTCCCCTTCGGATTTTTTGCTGCCGGGGTTTTTACCGGGCCTTCCTGTGTTTAACATTCCTTCGTTCAGATAGCGTAATGACCCGACGAGAGGATGTTTAAGGTGAAGCCTTAACACGCGCCTGCCCTTTGACTCAAGGGCCTCGAAATCCCCCAATGCCTGCGCCATTTCAAGTTGACAGAAGGTATATTTTTCCCCTGGTATACTTATATCTTTTTGCGCCTGGTTTGTCAAGATGACAAAGAGGGCGTTGTCGGGGCCGCCCTTGTGAAGCTGGCCGCTTGAGTGCAGGTATCTGGGGCCGTAGCTCATAAGGGTGGCTGAGGAGGCGCGGGTTTTAACGCTTTCCCGCAGCTTTTTAAGTTCCGCGTCCACCCCCGGGGTTTTGGGCAGATACGCCAGCAGGCCGAGATACTCATTCTCCTTGAGGGCGGAAAACAGACACCGGAAGATATCGTCATATTCGGCGATATCGCCGCAGCCCGCGGAGGTTTTAAGCGCTTTTGAAACGAATACCGAGAGTTTGGCGCTTGAAAAGCAGGGTTTGGGCTCCGGTAATCTTTCCCCGGAAGAGATCCTGGCGAGTGTGTTAATGGTAAGGGTTTTAGCCGTCTGCACATCAGGCTGGTCAAAAGGGTTTATGCCAAGGACCGCGCCCGCGGCGGCTGTGGCTGTCTCCCAGCGGAAAAATTCCCCCCCCAGATCGTAGGGGTCGTTTATGACAATTTCATAAACCGGGTGTCCCGCGGCTTTAAGCGCTTCAAGCTTTGCTTCCTTTTCCGGCTCGCTTGCGGAAACCAGGCGTACGCGCACGAAAAACCGGTCGTTTTGATAATTACCGGGGTCTGAAAGTTCTTCCTGGCAGACCGGCACCACGCCTTTGCCTTCCTTGCCGGTGCTTTCGGCTACAAGCTGTTCCACCCATAAACTGAACGTTTCCAGCTTTTCCGGCATTACAAGCGTAAGTTTGTTTTTGCCTTCAAGGGCCAGTGTTCCCATCATGGCGCCCAAAAGCGCGCCCGGATTTTTTATTATTTCGTTCGTTTTGCAGAGGTCCGCCGTGTTTACGGCGCGCCGCAAAAGTTTGCGTATATCGGTTCCGCAAAGCGCCGCCGGCACCAGGCCGAAATAGGACAGCGCCGAAAATCTGCCGCCGATATCGGAGGGATTGGTGAAAATTTTGCGGAATTTATTGTCTTTAGCCAGCTTTTCAAGGCCCGTGCCCTTATCGGTTATGGCTATAAATCGTGATCCGGGCTCAGGTGTTTTACTTTTTTTGAGCAGGTCCCAGAAATATTTAAACTGGCTGGACGGTTCTATTGTGCCGCCGGACTTGCTGGCAAAGATAAACAGCGTTTTTTTAATATCTATTTCTTCGCGCACGAGCGCTATCCAACCGGGGTCCGTGGTGTCAAGCACCAGCAGCTTAGGGTACTTCGGGTTCTGGAATACGCTGCGCAGCACCTCAGGCGCGAGGCTTGAGCCGCCCATGCCCATAAGCACCGCGTGGGTAAAGCCCTCCCGGCGTATCTCAAGGGCGAAGCTCTCTATTTCGCGGGTTTTCTCCAGCATTTTGAAAGGGATATCCATCCAGCCGAGGGCGCCGGCTATCTGTTTTTTATTTACGTCATCTTTTTTCCAGAGTTCGGGATCCTTCAGCCAGAGCCGGCCGGCGAAATTAGAATTTGAAAAGTTTTCCAGGGTTTCGGAAAGTTTCTCTCCGGGCAGTTTGTTCCCGGACGCGGGCGGAGCCTCGAAGGTGGAAACGGCTTTCCGTTTTTCCTCAATAATTGAGATAACCGAATTATAGGCTTGTTCAAATTGTTCAATCCCGTCCTTTTCAAGCTTATCAAAAACCTCTTCCAGGTTTATGCCCAACCCTTTCAGCGCGGTCAGGCGCCTTTTTGCCGCCGCCACACGTTGGGACAGAGGCTCCGTGTTGGCGTGGCCGTGGTTGAGCCAGGCTTCAAGCGCGGCCTCAGGCAGAGTGTTTATAGAACCGTCCAGCGCCAGTTCGTCGGCATACAGGGTGTCTTTATAAGCCGGGTTTTTTACCCCGGTGGAGGCCCATAAAATACGCTGACGGCGCGCGCCGGCGGCTTCAAGCTCCCTGAAAAGCGGGCCTGAAAAAAGCAGGAGATAGGTTTCGTAGGCTGCGAGTGAATTGCTTACGGCTATTTTGCCTTTAAGGGCGGCGGCGGCCGATTTTCTGGCGGGTGCGGGTGTTTCGTCAAGGAGGCGGTCCATGGCGGTGTCTATGCGGCTTACAAAAAAACTGGCCACCGAGGTTATACCGGCAAGCGGAAGTCCGTTGTTCCTGCGCCAGACCATGGCTTCAAGGTAGGTTCTGGCGGTTTTTTCGTAGCGTCTGGCCGAAAAAATAAGAGTGAAATTAACGTTCACGCCTTTTTTAAGGAGCGCCAGCCCGGCAGTAAGGCCCTCGCGGGTAGCCGGCACCTTTATCATTACGTTTTTTCTGTCTATCCTTTCAAACAGGCGTTCGGCTTCAAATTCCGTGGCGGCGGCGTCGCCGGCGATAAGCGGCGAAACTTCCACGCTTGCAAAACCGTTGGCGCCGCCGGAGGCGCGGTAGGTTTCCATTAAGAGGTCGGCCGCGCGCTGTATATCCTCCACCGTCAGGGCTTCGTAAATTTCCGGCGCGGTGGCGTTGCCCGCCGCCAAAGCGTTCAGGGTTTCTTCGTAAGCGGAGGATTGCAGAATGGCCTTTTCAAAAATTGAAGGGTTTGAGGTCAGGCCTTTTATGCCGGAGCCGGCTATAAGTTTTGACAGCCCCCCCCCAAGCACCAGGTCCCGGCTGATATTGTCCAGCCACAGGCTCTGGCCGGCTGTTTTTGTATTCGCGTTTGATTCCATATTGCTCCCTGGTACTAACGTGATAGCGGCTGAAGGCTACTGAAAGCTACGGAAAGCAACTGAAAGTAAGAAAACCGTTTGATGCCGCCATCTTACTTTCTGTGGCCTTCAATTGCTGTATTTTGCTTTCCTTTGCTATCAACTACCATCATACCTGCCGCCTATTCACCGGATCATAAACGAAAGTTCTTTTCTAAGGCGGTTATTTTTTCAAGCCGGCGTTTATGCCGTTCCTCGCCGGTGAACTTCGCGGAAAGATAGGCCCGGGTCACATCGGCCGCGAGTTCCACGCCGATCACGCGCGAGCCCATGCACAAAATATTTATATCGTCGTGTTCCACACCCTGCCTGGCGCAGTAGGTGTCGTGGCAAAGCCCGGCGCGCACGCCGGGGAATTTATTGGCGGCAACGCAGGCGCCCACGCCGCTGCCGCATATTACAAGGGCGCGTTCGGCGCGCCCGGCCTTTATCTCCAGCGCCGCTTTAGCCGCGAAGTCGGGGTAATCCACGGATTTTGAGGCGGAATCCGTTCCCAGGTCCGCTACTTCGTGGCCCAGGCTTTTTATCAAAACTTTTAATGTTTCTTTAAGTTCAAAACCGGCATGGTCGCAAGCTATGGCAATTTTCACTTTAACCTCCGCGTACCGAATTTAAAAATTCTATCATTTTGGACGGCGCCAAATCCGCGGGATCCGCGCCGAAAGTAAGCTGTATGCCGGGACTAAAATCAGTTTTACTCTCTAAGTCAAAAGAGCCAGCGGGTTTCCTGGGCGCTCCAAGACCGGGTTTTTGGAGAAGAAGCACGAGGTCTTACTCCGGCTCCGGAACTTGCCAACCCGACATAGCGGGTTGGCTCAAACATCCTCGCCGTCCCGGAGGCCGTCTGATGGCCATAGGCCCTGATACGGCACCTCCAGAGGATTGGGATTCGCTCCAGACCCCATGCTTAACCCTCAAAGGAGCGCTCAGGGAACCCGCCGGCGCTTTTTTTAATAGGTGTCCCCGCCCTGTTTTCGATACTTCCTATTTACCCACCCAGAGGTAGCCGCCAATCTTATTACGGTGTAACGCATACCTTTTTTCTGAATATCCTAGTTGGAGGGTAACCACGGGAGGCCGTCTGAAAGCCACAGGCCCTGATACGGCACCTACGCAGGCATTGGGTTTCCTACGCGGCGTAAGGGCACCTCCTCGCTTGGCCTATATGCCTATACCTTAAATCTTTTGCAGGTCGGTTTTTTTTACCCAGCCTTTTATTCCTTCTCCGGGCAGGCCGATTTCGTAAAACTCCTCATCCGCTTCATCCAGTATTTTTACAAGGCGGGCTTCCGGAAGAGTGGCGCAGGCTTTGAATTTTTCGCCGGGGCCGCTTAAAAGCGCGGCTGGCGCCGCGGCAACGGCGCCATGCGTGAACGGGGAACTGTAGCGTATCCCTATCCAGAACAGGAAGAAAAGGCAGGCGGCGGACATTGTATAAGGCGCTGTTTTAAGTTTTTCTTTCAGCGCCGTTCCCGCCAGCGCGCGCAGCGCTCCGGCAAGACAGGCCAGCCAGAAAAAAAATATCGCCAGGGCTTTAAGCTCAAGGTCGGATAAAAAATAATACAGGTAATGAAGCGACTTCGGCACTCCGTCCGGAACGAGCGCCTGGCCGGTCTGCTTCAGGGCGTAATCAAGGTTAGAGCGGATATCGGGGTTACGGGGAAGCAGTTTAAAAGCTTTGGCGTAATAAAGCACGGCGAACCCCGGTTTACCTAATCTGAAATAGGCGTTGCCGGCGTTATAAAAAGCGTACGGGTTCGCGCTTTCCGCATCGGTCATCTTAAGGTAGCCGTCAAGCGCTTCCTGGTATTTGCCGTTTTTATACATGTCGTTGATCTCGGCCAGTTCATTCTTATCGTAAGCGGCGGCCGGGCAGGAAAAAGCGCAGAGACACAGAAGGCAGCAGGCGAGGACCTGTAAAATTTTGTAACCGGTAACCGGTAACCGGTAATCGGTAAATGATGGAACTGTCGCGATCATTTCTTTTTAAACTCCTTTTCCAGCATTTCAATTAAAACCGTGTATGTGGTTATAAGATCTTTGGCGTTCTGCGCGGTCAGTGAAGACGGGGAGAAATGGACCATCTCAAGCTGTTCCCAGAAAGAGCGTATTTCTTCCAGATAATACCCGTCAGTGTGCGGGAAGCGTTCCATTATAAGTTCTCCGGCCTGGCGGGTGGTAAGCGCGCTTACCTTTTTGCCGGTCTTGCCTGAGAGATATTCCATGAAGGAATCGTAAAGCACGGAAACGGCTTCTTTCAGCCGTCCCGCTTTAAGTTCGGCTTCGGCCCGGTTTATGTCTTTGTCCGCGGCCGCTCTGGCGCCCTTGAACCTGAAAAGCTGGGGATTGCGCAGGCGGAAAGCCTGAATATTTGAAAACCAGAGGCACAATAAAAGAGCCGCCGCGGGGAGTATGTGAACCTGCCAGGCTACGCCTCCAAGCGCCCGGGCCGCGTTCGCGTACAACGGCGCGCTGGCCTTATCGCTTACATATCTGATATCTGAACCGGTGGCGGACACAGCCTGGGCGCCCGGCTGCGTAAAGTTGAAGTTTTTTGCGTCGGCGTCGCCTTTTTCCACTTTTAATTCCAAAGGAGCTGTTTCAATTTCCCGATAGGCCTGCGCCTCCGGGTCAAAAAAAGAGAATTTCACCGGCGGGATACGGATGTGGCCCTCGGAACGGGGTACAATTACGGTGGTGAAAACTTTTTTGCCGCTTATAATATCGTTGCTTTTGCTGATGCTAAGAGAGCTCAGGGTGTCAAAAACCTTGAAATTGGTCAAATTAGACAGCTTCGGGGCGGTTATGGTTTTAAGGCTGCCGTTGCCGCTTACGGTTACCGAAAGATTTACCGCTTCCCCCTGCCTGGTCTGTTTGCGGTCAAGTTCGGAGGAGATAGTATATTTGCCTGTCGCTCCGGTAAAAGAAGCCGGCGCTCCTTCCGGCAGAGGCAGGATATTAAGCGTAAGATTGGAGGTTCTAAATTCTTTTGTCGCGCCCTGGGCTCCATTCATTGAGAAAAATTTTTGAAAGAAATTCGGGTCAAACGGATCTATCTGTTCGTCCGACTGCACCTGGGCTATAACCGAAGCGGGGCTTACCGAGGCCGGGCCGGGTGACAGGCCGAACAACGCTGTTTTTATCTCGCTGTAAGAGTACCGTATTCCCTTTATAGCGATCTCTCCGTTCCTTACCGGCGGTAAATCCTCAAAAATAAGGTTCTTGTAAGCCGGCGGAAGATACTGCGGATTTGAGGTAAGAGGTATAGCCGTGTAAAACCTTACAATCAGGTTGATCTGCTGGCCCGGATAGGCGGTTTTTCTGTCGGTTTCGGCTTTAAGAAAAATAGGGATGTCGGCTTTAGCCGCCGTCTGCCTTGCCGCGCCGTCGGCGGCGTTTTGCCGGGCTGGCTGTTGCGGCCGGCTTTGCGCGGCGGGCGGCTTTACCGGGGCGGACTTGGTGACGTTTATCTCAATTTCAGGGGTCATGGCTTTTTCGCGGCCGTTATACACCGAAATAGCGGGTATTGTCTGGCGGCCTACAAAGCGGGGAGTAAGTATGTAGGTAAATGAGACCGAGGTGGTTATTTTTCCGTTAACTATGGAAATACTCTGGCTGCGGCCCGATGAATAGGCGTTGAAACTGGACATGGGAGGGATTGTCGGTTCCGGCGCGCTTCCCGAATTGGCGCTGACGGTGACGGTAAGGTAAAGGTTTTCGGTTATTGTAAGTTCGGTCCTGTCGGTTTGCGCCGAAATACTCAGGTAGGCAAACGCGCTTTGCGCGGACATGAAAGAGGCGGCAAGTATGAAGGCGGCCAAGGGGAGTGAATAGTGGCATAGTGGCGAGTGAATAGTGGCGAGAGTAGGGCAAAAGATAAACTTGAAAACATTTTTCAGACTATTCCGGAATTTCATAACGTTTATTCTTCTCTCTTTTTTTAATCCGTTATCGCAACTCTCGCCACTAACCACTAGTCACTCGCCACTTTCTTACTACCAGTCTTCACCGGTTTTTTCATTTTCCCGCTTTGACTTATTTTGAAAACGGGTGTTTTGAATTTCCTTATTCGCCGAGGATTTTTCTTTTTCTTTCATCATCTCAAGCAGGCGGTCAGCCTGCTCTTTGGCTTCGTCTTTCCTCTTTTTTTCTTTATCCTGACCTTCCTTTTTTTTGTCGTTATTTTTAGGGTTCTGTTTTTGTTTATCCTTCTGCTGCTGGTTCTTCTTGTTTTCCTGGAGCCGTTCCAGAGCCCTTTGAAGGTTGAATTTAGCGTTGTCGTCTTTCTGGTCTGAAAGCACGGCCACGCGGTAAGTATCAGCGGCTTTGCGGTAGTCGCCCTGCATAAAATAGGCATTGCCTTCGTTGTAGCGCGCTTTGCGGGCGAGCGCCGGAGCCTTGGCGGCGGCGGCCGCGTTGAAGGCTTCAGCGGCATGGCTGTAGTCTTCAAGGCGGTACAACGCGTCGCCGGAATTGAAAAGTATCTTTGAATTTTCGGGTTCCAGCGCTAAGGCCCTGCTGTAGTATTCGTGCGCGTTCGGATAGTCCTTTTTATTGTAGGCGCTGTTGCCTTTCCCCGCCAGTGTTTTGGCTTCAGAGGCCCAGAGCGTTTGGGAAATAGCGATGGCGGCCAAAAAGACAGGTGCCGCTTTTTTTAAAAAATTGAACCATTTACTGAATCTCAAACTTAAAGCCGCGGCGCGGTCTGTCCATCTTCCCCAAGGCTTTGAAGGGACGCGGTCCTGCGAAGCTATTGGTAAGCGAAGCAGACCTGTCGCTTCGGGATTCTCCATAAGCAGTAATTCTAGCAAAAGAGCCAGCAGGGCTAAAGTTAGCGGCCATTGGTAGCGGTTTTTATAAGTAGAGCGGCCGAAGCCCTTGGTTTTGGAGAGCGACAGCCTTGAAATGGCGGAGCGCAATTCTTCGCCCGCCGCGTCGGGGTCCGAGTAGCGAAGGTAGGCGCCGCCTGTCCGCGAGGCGATTTCCAGAAGTGTCCGTTCATCCAGTTTTGTCACCACGGTTTTGCCCGAAGGGTCTTTCTTGTACCCCAGAGTCGCGCCGCCGGCGTCGGTTTCCGCTATAAGCTCGCCTTCAGGCTTGCCTATGCCTATGGTGAAAATTCTAAGGCCCATGGCCGCCGCGTCCTTAATTGTCTGGTCAAGGTTCTTTGAATGGTTTTCCCCGTCGGTTATAAGCACCATCACTTTTTGTCCGGTGTAGTTTTGAAGCATGCGGCCTGAAGTTTCAATGGCGTCCGAGAGATCCGTGCCTTTTGACGGGAGCATGTCGGGCGCGAGAGAGGAAATAAAGTATTTGATGGCGTCAAGGTCGGTGGTGAGCGGACATTGCACATAGGCGCGGCCCGCGAACGCCACCACGCCCACGCGGTAATCGGGGAATTTATCAGCCAGAGCGCCAAGCATAAGTTTGGCGTTTTCAAGCCTTGAGGGCTTAAGATCTTTAGCCGACATGGACAGCGAAGTGTCCACCGTTACAACCAGGTTGCCGTTCAGGTCGGTTACCTGGGTAAGTTCCTTGCCCCATTGCGGACCGCTTGCCGCCGCGGCGGCAAAGAACAGGGCGGTCAGCATAAGGGTGTTCCGGGCCTTCTTGCGCGCCCAGCCTTTTTGCAGGCTCAAGCGCTGCAGGGTTTTTTTACCCAGCACTCTTTCAGCAATGGCAGATGCCGCTTTTTCGGCTTTAACGCGCAAAAAAACCATGGCCGCGAAAGCGGCGGCAAACCATATCGCCATCACCGGGTATTTAAAAAGTTCCATAATAAATTAGCGGCGCAGCAATCTAGAGGCAAAGCAATTTGGAGGCATGTTAGTTTTAAACGGATAGATCTTCAGGTTACTAAATTGCTTTACATCTGGACTCCTAAAAGTTGCCGTGCCTCTACAGTTCACGGTATTGTCCTTAAATAAGTTTTTTCAAGAATGAAAGTCAACGCCAGCAGGGCGAGCGCCGCGGCAAGCAGCGGCTGGTGCTGGTCCGAATAATTAGCGGCTTTTACTTCAAATCTGGTTTTTTCAAGAGAATTGATCTTTGCGTAAATCTGCTGCAGTTCAGGATAATTCGTGGCGCGGTAGAATTCCCCCCCCGTGGTTTTTGCAATCTCCAGCAGGGTGCCCTCGTCCAGGTCTTCGCTTATGGTGAAATAAGGCTGGAAGGGGTTGCCGGTGGGCACCTTGGCGGGGCCCTTGCCGGCTGTTCCTATGGCGTAAATTTTTATCTCGTAAGCGGCCGCGGTTTTGGCTGCGATCACGGGGTCGCTTATCAGGCCGGTGTTTGAACGGCCGTCGGTAAGCAGGATAATAACCTTGCTTTTTGACTTGCCGTTTTTCAGGTGGTTGACCGCGGTAGCTATGGCGTCGCCTATGGCGGTGCCGTCGGTTCTGGTCATGTGCAGATAAGCCGAGTCAATAAACTCCAGCGCCGAGGCGTAATCAAGAGTAAGCGGGCAGGCGAGCATAGCCGCTCCGCCGAAAACCACGGCGCCTATGCGGTCGTGGACGCGCTGCTTTATAAAGTCGGAGGCGGCGCTCTTTGCCGCTTCAAGGCGGTTGGGGGGTAAATCTTCCGCCGCCATGCTGGGGGAAGTGTCAAGGGCCAGCATTATATCCACGCCTTCAGCCGGCGGGATCCGGCCCCGCTCGGTTTTTTGGGGCCTCGCGAGCGCGAGCGTTAAAAGAACAAGGGCCGCCGCTCTGGCAAAAAAAGGAAAGAAAGAATACAGCCTTGTTTTGAATGTCGGCACCGTGGGCAGCGGTCTCGGTGAGCCGGCCGAAATAAATTTGGAGCCCCAGCGCGAACCGGCGTAGAGCGCGGCCGCGAGAATTGGAAGAAGCAGCAGCAGTGCCCAGGGGTTTGCGAAGTTCATGGACGAGCCTTTTCAACCTTATCCGTTTTTGTTCCGTTTTTAGTCTGCTCTATGGTTCCGTCTCCTGAGGCGGAACTGTCCGGTGTAGCCGGCGTCCGGCCGGATGGCGGGGTAAGTTCGCCAAGTATTTCCCGGAGCGCGGCCAGGTCGGAGTCTTTCTGCTGCGGCCTGAATTTAGCGAATTTAACCAGGTCTGAGCGTTCCAGCAGTTCCCGTGATTTTATAAGCGTTTGTACCGCGGCGCCGGTTTTTTTCAGTTCCTTTGAAAGGCCCGCCGTGGTCATTAAAAGGGCGTCCAGGGCGAACTGTTCTTTAAGGTAAAGCCGGAAGATGCCGGAGAATCCGATATAAAAATCTTTTATTTTCCCCTCCGCCCAAAGGTCCGACAAAGCCAGGGCTTCAAGGTTGTCCATGGCCCGCCTGTAAGGCGTGCGCGCGTCTTTTTGAGTTCCGGCTATTGAAGCCGCGGCGGGTTTTTTTCGCCTGGCATATAGAAAATAGCCAAGCGCGCATAAAGCGAGGAATGCCGCAATAAGCCATAACCAGGGTGTAAATTTAAGCGGCGGATGAATATCCCTGATATCGGCGGGTTCTCCGGTTTTGGCCTTTTCAAACAGAGGCTCTATTTCAAGCTGGAAGGACGGGCTTTTGGCTTCCAGCGCCACGCCGTTTCCTGAAAACTGAAAGGTTATTTCGGGGAAGGTGCTGACTCCGATAGAGAATGCTTCGGCCTCAAATTCAAACTCCGCGGCGGAAGCGCCGCCGGATTCTTTGGAAGACAGTTGTTTGATTTTCAGTATTTCAAAAAACTTGTTATCTATGGACGCGGTGTCTATTTTGACGGCGTAATTGCCGGCGTAAGAGGCCTCAAGGCGCAATTTAAAAGGCTCGGCCAGCTTTGGTTTTTTTGAAGGCGGTGTTATTTTAAATGAAACAGTCTGGGCGCCGGCTGTCCGGGCGGAGATTAAAAAGGCCAGAAAAAAAATATTCAGTAATTTCATGTCGGCTCTTCTTTCATAACTGCCTGGGTAGACAGGATTCAGAAGTCAGAATCGAGAATGGTGGAATCTTTCCTGTCACCGGTGTTTTAATTCTGACTACTGAATTCTGGCTTCTAACTTCCTCCCCCGCCCCCGTTACTATCTCCTTATTTTCTTCTGGCGCTGGCGAAAAAATTTAATTACCGGGTCGTAAATGTCGCGTTCCACGGGGATATCAATCCATTGCACTCCGGCTGAAAGCATGATCTTTTCCAGGTTTTTTCTTTCCCTTTCGGCCTGCGCGCGGTGAGCGCTTAGAAAAGCGGGGCATGAAAGGTCCGCGGCGCAGGCGTCCGGGCCGCCTTCAAGCCAGCCGGCGGTAAGTATTGCGTTCAGGCGCGGGAGGCATTTTTCAAAAGGATCGCTGATGGCCACCGGTATAAGATCGTGGCGCCGTGCCGTCAGGCGCAGTTCGCGGCTGAAGTCCGGGGCGTGGAAATCGGAAAGCAGGAAAACTATGCCTTTGCGCTTCATTATCTTGTTTACCATGGAAAGAGCTTTGGCGATGTCGGTGCCTTTATTTGCCGGCTCGTACGCCAGCAGTTCGCGTATAATGCGCAAAATATGGTTTTTGCCTTTTCTGGGCGGTATGTATAATTCCGCGCGGTCGGTAAATAAAAGCAGGCCGGTTTTGTCGTTGTTTTTCAAAGCGGAGAAAGCGAACATGGCCGCCAGTTCCGCCGCCGCCTCATTTTTAGAGCGGTCCGCGGAGCCGAAGGCCTGCGAGGCTGAGATGTCGCAGACTATAAGCAAAGTCAATTCGCGTTCTTCAACATAACGCTTAATGAAGGGTTTGGAAGAGCGGGCGGTAACATTCCAGTCTATGGAGCGTATGTCGTCGCCCGGCACATATTCGCGCACCTCCGCGAATTCCATGCCCCGGCCTTTGAAAACGCTCTGGTATTCGCCCGCGAAGGTTTCGCTTACCAGGCGGCCGGTTCTTATCTCTATTTGGCGGACTTTCTTAAGGATTTCAGCGGTGTTCATGAGAATAATAGTCGGAGCGTCGCAGAGTCTTGGAGTCACGAGTCGTAGATTCTCAGACTCTTGACTCTCAGACCCTTAGACTAAGCCTAAGGTACTTCTATCGCTTCAAAAACCGTTTTAAGAATGGTTTCGGAAGTAATGTTCTCGGCTTCCGCCTCGTAGGTGAGCAGTACCCGGTGGCGCATAACGTTAAAGCCGACGGCTTTTATGTCTTCCGGAGTCACATAACCGCGGCCTCCGAGGAAAGCGTAGGCTTTGGCCGCCTGAACCATAAAAATAGTGGCGCGGGGGCTTGCGCCGTAGAGTATCCAGGGTTTTATTTTTTCAAGCCCGTATTTTTCAGGGGTCCTGGTAGCAATTACCAGGTCCAGCACATAGTTTTTTATTTTTTCATCAACATAAACCTGGTCCGCGGTCCGTCTGGCCTTCAAAATTTGTTCCGCCGAAACTACCTGGCTGGCGGCGGGCACGTTTTGCCGGGCCATGAGGTCAAGCACTCGGGCTTCCTCGGATTTTGAGGGGTAGTTAACGTTAAGTTTCAGCATGAACCGGTCAATTTGCGCTTCAGGCAGCGGGTAGGTGCCTTCCTGCTCTATGGGGTTTTCTGTTGCCATTACAAGAAACAGTTCCGGCAGTTTATAGGTGGTATCTGAAATTGTTACCTGGCGCTCCTGCATGGCCTCAAGCAGAGCGCTCTGCACCTTCGCGGGAGCGCGGTTTATTTCGTCGGCAAGTATGATATTTGAAAATATCGGGCCTTTCCTTACGGCAAACGAACTTTCCTTGGGATTAAATACAAGCGTGCCCACAATATCTGCGGGCAGCAGGTCCGGAGTGAACTGTATGCGCTGGAAAGCCGCGGACACGGCCTGCGCCAGCGTTTTTACCGCCAGCGTTTTGGCAAGGCCCGGCACTCCCTCCACCAGCACATGCCCGTTGGCGAGAAGCCCCACCAGCAGGCCGTTAACCAGGTCCTCCTGGCCCACTAACACCTTGGCTATTTCTTTCCTGAGTTCCTGCACAAAAACAGAGTCTTCCTGTATTTGTCTGCTTAGCTGGGATATTTCCGAGTCCATGGCGGACCTCCCTGTTTAAAAATTAAGCCCTGAAACGGTATGTTACTCCATTTTAAAAAGAGGATGATTTCGTTGTCGCCTCTATTTCCCGCATTCGCTTCTCTTTTTCGGCCTGTATATCTTTACGGATGTTGTTAACGGCTTCAACGGTCTTAAGGCGTATTTCTTCGTCGTAATCGTTCATTACGGGGTTAAGCGCCGCGATGGCTTCCGGACTGGAAAAAGTGCCTATGGCTTCAACAGCTTTAAGGCGAGTTTCCTTATCGTAGTTGTTAATGGCGTAGGTAATGAGATTCAGACTGAGTTTGCTCTTGTCTTTAGCCAGCATGCTGATAATATTTTTTTTGACCTGGGATTCAGTTTCAGTTTCAAACATCTTTCGGATTATGCCCGGGACCCGTTCGTCCTGCACCTGCCAAAGCACATCCATGGAGGCATAACGCACCTTCTCGTCCGCGTCCTGCGTCAAAGCGCGCAGAGCTTCCAGGGTGGCGGGCGAAAATTTTGTCGGATAAATCCTTTCAGGATTGGGCGGCAGCACCGCCGTCTCCGCCTTTTTTATCTGTTCTTTTTTCAGCTCTTCTACCATCTCCTGGTGGCGCAGTTCGGCTTTATGCCGGTTGACCAGGTAATAGATGCCGCCGCCAAAAATGAGAAGCATTACTATCCATTTCATAGGGTTACCTTATAACTTTTTTTATTTCCAAATTCAGGCGTTGTTGCGCGCATGAACCGATTAAATAAATTTTACAATATATTAGTCAATATTATCCGTGATCCCGCGGTATTTGCAAGCGAGCGCCGGGGTTGGTATAATTGTCCGGGGTAAAGTTTCCGGCGCATTCAAGGAGGGCCGCTATTGTGGAAGATGAGAAATTAGTTTTTACTCCAGAAGAGCTTGGCGTCAATATGGCGCAATCCGAATTCCGGGATTGGCCGGCCCGCTTAAAGTTATTCCGGGAACAATTAAATATTGAAAAAGACACGCGGTCACATGAGCGGGCTTTTGAAATAGAGGCCGCGATATATATTTCCCATGAAGGGGTCTTTTCATTACGGGCAAACCGGAAATTCGGGTTTGGTGAAACTGAATTGCAACAGTTCGTTCAAGGCTTTTACGGGGCCATGGCGGAGCTTTTGGCCGGGCACGGATGGAAGGTAGAGGATCTGGGCAGCTGGGAACAAATCCGGGATGAGCGTTTCCGTGAATACCTTGATTTGACGGCTGATTTAACGGCAGGCGGCGATAAGTCCGCTCCGGGCGTTAAATTGGGGCGCGCTTTCATAACACACGCTCTTCCAACGTTAAAGCCGTCAGATGCCGAAATGCTGATTTTAGGCGACGCCATAAATTTTCACGCGGCGTATCACATCGCCGAGTTTACAAAAGAAATGCAGGAAATAATGGCTGCCGGAAAGAAATTGTTATGGCAAAATAATGAGACCCCGGACGGGCCCGTAACCGCGGGGTTTAACGAACGTTTCCTCGCTTATGTAATAGACGCGCTTCCTTTCGTGGCGGTTTGTTACGCCTCTTTCAGTCTGCTGCTGAAAAAGGGGCTGCTCAGCTATTCCGTTCCGCTTGAATCCAAGTGGAAATTTTTGTGGATACTGGCGTATCTGGTTTACGAAACCGTGCTGTCTTCCGGCGGGCGGGCCACCCTGGGGAAATTTATAATGGGCATCAGGGTTAAGGCCGCGGGCCGCGCCGGTTCAGGTCTGGAAGATCTTGGCTTTTTTAAGGCGTTATTGCGCTCACTCGCCTATTTCTTAAGCGCTTTCACGCTGAACCTGGGCTTTCTGCTGGCTTTGTTTACCCGCAATAAACGCGCCCTGCATGATTATATCGCCGGCAGCAGGGTGGTAAGCCTGCGCGAGCGGGGGGATGCGGCCAACGGTCTGATAATGGGCCTGTCCTGGGCGCTTATGGCGGTTTTTTGCTGGTCCTGGATAAACCAGTATGTGCTGAAAATGACGCCATTTGAGAAACGTCAGGTGATAACCGCCTACACAACTATTTCCAAGCTGGGCGTGCTTGAAAAAATTTATCTTAAGGAAAACGGGTACTATACGAACGACCTGAAGCGCCTGGCGGCTATTACCGGCAATGTTAAGGCCGTGCGCGCCGAACTGCTGAAAAATCTTGCGGATAATTCTCTTTCCATTGCAAGCGATGGCAGGGGCTATATTATTACCGCCAAGGCCCGGAACTGGCGCAAGACCGAAGTTCAAGTGACCTCTCCCCCCCCGCCGTCCGCGCCCTGAAACTTTCAACTGCACAGGCAAAAAACCCCGCCGGAAAGCGGGGTTTTTTATGGGTATCAACCCGAAAATTGCAGTTGAAGTCGGTTTTAATTGACAAGCTTGCTGATAAAAATATCCACAGCAATTTTCAGGTTAGGTGGCAGGCCGCAGGTGGCAGGTAACAGGAAAAGACTGCAACCTGAGACCTGATACCTGTAACCTCTCGAATTCCAGCTGAGGAATTCGAGTTAACGCGTGCGCTGTTTTTCCGAGCCGGTCTGGCAGACCAGACAATATCTGGCTGAGGGCAGGGCTTTTACGCGTTTTTTTTCTATCGGCTGCTTGCAATGCTCGCAGACGCCGTATGTGCCGTTTTCTATTTTGCGCAAGGCAGCTTCTATATCTCCCAGATCCGTCATTTCGCTGTCTGAAAGCTCAAAAAGTATTTCTTTTTCAAGGCTTTGGGACGCCTGGTCTATGGCGTCTCCCACTTCAGTTTCAGGCAGATCCAGTTTTTTCTTTTCCTCCATGGTCTTTGAAATGGAGTCTTTCATTTTCCCAAGCAGGAGAGCGGCGCTTCCCACCTCCGTTTTGGAAAGAAAAACCGGGCTTTTCCGGGCGATTTTAACGGCCGCCTTTTTAACCAGGCGGTTAGCGGTTTTTTTAGTTCGTTTAACGGGCTTTTTAGCTGCTTTTTTTGCGGTCTTTTTCATATTTATATTTATGCTCCTGGTGAACAGATACTTAGATGACGTACAAAAGCTTTCATCCTTTTAGCGGGCGCGGTTAGTTTTTAAGGTTATAGAATTTATAATATTCAGCTCTGGATGTCAAATACAAAAAAAGTTTTGAGAGTTATGGAGTTCAGGCGGCCGGGAACTCTTTAACTCTTCAGAACTTTCTAACTCTCAAACTCCGGTTATTTTAAAGATATCCCTTTCATCTTGGTGAAGATTGAACGGTCCCTGCGCTCGAATATGGGGCTGCGGAAAGGGAAGTCAAAGGTAAGCGATATTCTATGCGTGCTGCCAAGCTCCCCCATGGGCACGAAGGCATAGTCAAGCGAGAAAAAATGCAGCGTGGCGCCCACGCCCGCGGAAAATCCGCTAAGGCCGTCCGTGATGCGCTGGGTGTTAAGTCCGGCGCGTACGCACAGGCGGGTCAGTTCGTTAGGCTGGGAGGCAAGTTCCGCGCCAAAAAGGAAATTAGGTTTATTCTGTTTTGGGAACAGCACATCGGTAGTAAAAAGCATATTGCGGAAGGGGTTTATCGCGGCGCCCAGTTTCGCCGTAAGAGGAAGCGGGTTTGATTCCTGATCGTAGCGCATTCCCTGGCCGAAATTCGTTACTGTAACCGCCAGACGGTAGGGGATGTTAGTGAAATTGTATGTCATCAATCCGAAATCTCCGGCGAAGCTTTTAGCGGAGTCCACTATTTTTGAGTTTATGTACTTGACCGAAACGCCCATGGAAACATCCATGTCTCTGTCTGAAAACTCAAGTATGGCCTTGCTGTAAGAAAGCGTGAACACCTGGTCCTTCGGGGAGAAGGTGCCGAGCTTATTGCTGTCTATGTCGGTATGGTCAATGGTGCCTATATCGGTAAACAGCGCCGATACGCCGATCACCGAATCGTAAGAAAGACGCTGCGCGTAGGCCGCGTACTGGTAGTTGATATCGGCCACATACTGGGTACGCATGAAAACTGCTGAAAGCTTCGGTATCTGCACCAGTCCCGCCGGGTTCCAGTATATGGCGGACGCTTCTTCGCTGACGGCGGAATAAGCGCCTCCCATGGCCGAGGCTCTCGCCCCGACGGGAAGGTTAAGAAAATCGGCGCTGGAGGTTCCGGCCGCTTTTGAGGAGAAAGCGGCGTCTTCGGATTTAGACAAAACTTCCGGCGGGGAGATGAGGACGGCCATAGCGGCAATTATCAGCGCCGCTGTTTTTAATTTTTTGCCGGTTGAGCTTCTCATATATAGATCCGTCCGCCGCTTTCTTTCCTGAATCCTGATACTCCTCTACCCTAAACCCTCTCCCCTCTACCCTTGTTTACCTTTCCACCGCTATTTTTATAATTTTCTTTCCGGCGCTGGAATCTATCGCCGCGAGATAAATTCCGCTCGCGGAGCGCATGCCCGATTTGTTCGCGACAGGCCAGACCAGGTTGCCGTCGGCCCCGGCCGCGCCTTCCCAAATCTTGTCGCCGGAAAGGGTATAAATCCTGATTTTGGAAAAAGCCGGCATGTTTATTATGTGCACAACCGGCGGCTGTCTGTTGACATAGATGGGGTTCGGGTAAACACGTACATTGCCCAGGTTTGCGGCGGCGGTGCTTAACATCAGCTGGAAAGTGCTGAAGTGATCAAGTGTGGCGGTTATGGTCCTCGGGTTTGTGTTATTGCTGATGATGGTTTCCAGCGGCAGGCATTGCCCCGTACGCGCGTTATAGCGGCCCATTACGAGCCTTGCGCGGTTAGCGTCTATTCCGGCGTTGGATTCGGCGCTGCTGTAGGAGAAATTGATCGTGACAGGCGCCTGCGGCTGGGCGTTGCCTTGCGTAAATATTTCAAATTCAATAGGTTTTCCTCCCGCAAGCCAGTTGCATAAATTGGTTCCGCTGGACGAAAAAGAGGAAATAGCTATTTGGGTGGCTCCGGCAAAAGAGGCTGCCGGCACGCTCAGTGATATCTCCCGGCCGGAGGGCAGGACTCCATGAATAACCGTGTCTTTTGCGGGATCGCTGAGCCCGCCGATGGAGCCTGCCGGCGCGTTGCCGGGGCCCGATAAAGTCAGCACATTGGGAGTGCTCATGCTGTCGGCTGTTTCTATCAAACCGTCCAGGGTTATGTTCTGGGCGTCGCTGTTTTTGGGGTCGCCGTTGCGGGCCGTTACTTTAAAATCATATGTGGTCTGGGTCAGCAGGCCGGTTATCGCGTATGTATTGCCCGTGAAATGATACGGAATTGACGGGGATATGTAACCGAATGAAATATAAGTTGACACTGAAACAAAAGAGTCGGTGGAGCCTACAAGTTCATATATGGTTTCCGGCGAATTATCCAGGGCGCTCCAGTTTATGGTGACGCCTGACATGGAAATTGAAGACGGATACGGCTGGTCCGGAGGCCGGGCCCTTGTGTATACTGAGCCCAGGTTCAGCGGAGCGGCCGCCTTAGTATCTCCATTATAGGCGGTTACCTTTGCGTAATACCTGTAGTTCGGCAGCAGGCCGGTGTAAAGCGCTGTGCTGCCGGTAACGTGCGTTACGGAAGAGCCGGTAAAATCGCTTTTCAACGAGAGCGCCACTTCGTAGACAGTCATGGATGAATTACCGTTGGTTACCCAGTTTGCGGTAAGTCTGTCCACGCCTATGGCGGTAAAAGCGTTGGCAGCGGGAAGGGGCGTGACAGCTTTGGTGTATACACTTCCTGAACAGGAGAAAGGGCCGCTGATCCAGTTGTCGATGGGACTAAGAATATGCTTTTCCGCTCTTACGCACACCGAGTGCGCGGTATTGGTGGAAAGATCCGCCTGCGTGTAAGAGTTGCCGTAAATGGAAGAGCTTATAAGCACGCCGTCAGTTCCCGTTGCCAGAGTGGCGTCATAAAGCGAGTAGGCGGTGGCGCCCACGGAGGCGTCCCATGACCAGAATAGATCCGACATGGTACGGGCGCTGCCCTGCAGGTTTGAAATATTACCCACTGTTGTGGTGCTGGCCAGTGCGCTGAAACCGGTGGTCAGGCCGGCGCTGTTCATCGCCCTGACCCTGAAGGAATAATTTTTATTTGGAGTCAGGGTGGTAATGACGGCGGAAGTACTCAGGTGAATATTTGAGAACGGGATTGGCGTTGAGATATTGGCCGAGTAAGCGAACGGGAGTTCCCCGTCCGATTCTGACTGCTCGTAAACTGAAAGTTCGTACGGGGTTTTGGGAGAGTTTCCCGCGGGGCTCCAGGTGAGGTCGGCGGTTTCAAAACTTGCTGTTGTAACCGTAAGGCCTGTAGGCACCGCGGCGTAAGTGTAGTAGGTGCCGCTGCGGCTGAGCGGTCCGTAACCGCCCAGATTATAAGCGCCGACGGCTATTGAGGCCGCGGTATTCGGAACAAGGCCGGTTTGAACGTAGGAGACCTGGGAAGCGGGTACGTAGGTAGCCGTGGCTATAAACAGATTGTTGCTTGACGAAAAAATAGCGTAGCCGTTAACCTCGCCCGCGATAGTGCCAGAATCCCAGGTCCAGGTAACGGAACTGTTAACCGCCGTGGCTAAAATATTTCCCGCAAGTCCTGTGGGCCTGGGAACTGTAACCTGTACCACGCGCCCGTTGGAATACTGTCCGTTCGCCGCGGTCCTGGCGTAATAATAGCCGTATGGTATTGCCGCCGCGTTGGGCGGCAGCGTCACCGTTATGGAGGAAAGAGTATTTACCCAGGAAGGGTTGAGCTCAGTCGGGGTTGTAAAAGTTTTATAAATGCCGGTGGTCAGGTCTATAAGGAATCCGCTGGCGGCGTCCATGGCTTGTAAATAGACCCGCGGGTTGTGGAAAGATGAATTGGCGGATCCCGCTCCGCCGCCTGAAGCTTCGGTTATGCCGTGAAAATTAGTGGCGTCGCTAAGCAGGGTCATAGGCTGCCCTCTGCCCAGGTAGTCCACAAATCCCCATTTTCCGGTGGCCGAGTCCAGCGCGGCTGTTGAAACATGCGGATTTCTATTTTTAGGCTCCATGCCGTATATGTCGGGGCTGCTACCGGCAAAATAGACGGATTGTACGCTGTTTAAATATTGCGTTCCGTCCCAACCGCCTATTATGTACACATTGCCGTTAAGAGCCAGGACAGCGGTATGGTTTTGCCTGCTGACGGCGTTGCCGTATTCCCCCCATACGTCAAAATCCGTAGTGTACAGGTCGGCTTCCGAGCGGACGCTTCCCACCGTTTCGCCGCCGGTCAAAAGAATTTTCCCGTTGGTAAGCAATGTCGCCTTATGATTGGCGCGTTCATGTTCCATATCGCCGGATGTAACCCAGGCGCCGGTGTATGGCGGCTGCAGCAGTTCTGTTGATACCAGAGGGCCGCCGCCATTACTTCCGCCGGCGACTAGAACCCTGCCGTCCTTTAAAAGTATGGCGGTGTGGGAGTATCTCGCGGTGTTCATATCCGGGCTTGCGATAGCAGTCCAGTTCCGGGCGGCACTGTCGTATATCTCGGTGGTTTTTAGCGCCGGGCCGCTGATACCTCCGGTGACAAGCACATTGCCGTTGTTCAGCAGAGTGGCCGTGTGCTGCGAGCGGGTGGCGTTCATAGCGCCTACTGTCTGCCACGCGGCCGCGGTAGAGATAAATATCTCGGACGCGGTGTTGGAGGAGCCGCCGGCCACAAGCACATTGCCGTCGGGCAGCAGGGTGGCGGTGTGATTCTGGCGAGTAACGGACATGCTTTGCGTAAGCCTGAATCTCTTTATATCCGGATAATAGATCTCGGCGGTCGCAACGGCGGCGTAGCCGGTAGTGCCGCCGGTAATCAGAACGGTTCCGTTGGGCAGCAGGGTGGCGGTGTGACGTGAGCGTTTTGAGGACATGGAGCCGGTATAGTTCCATTCCGTAGACGTGGTTAAATAAAGTTCGCAGGAGTCGGACGTTCTTACTCCGTCCGAGCCGCCGCAGGTAAGAATGGAACCGTCCGGCAGAAGGGTGCTGGTGTGAGACACCCTGTTTTCCTGGAGCGGCTGCTCATCGGTCCAGCCGCCGTTTTGCGCCGGATCCGGCACCGGTATAACTACATACCCGGTGGTGGAAGCGGTGAAGGTTTTTGCGCCGCAGTCCGTGCCTGGATCACTCTCGCAGTTCCTTCCGCCGATTATCAGTTCATCTCCGGCGGGAGTCACCATATACGTGTGGTTAAATAACGGCAACGCGGAATCGTAAGCGGGGTTTGTGGTATCCCAGGTGAAATTACTTGGGTTGAACCCGAGACTATTGGAGAAAATCATCTCTCTTATAACTATACTGGAGGTGGTAATATTGTAATCTGTTTCGTACTGCACGCTTACAGAGCTTACTGCGGTAGTTGAAAAGACAACCGTGCCCACAGGGAGCAGCAGTTGAGTCTCACTTATAAAATCCCCCGCCGCGGCTCCGGGTATAAGAGTACCTACCGGCAGACCGTCCAGCGGCGCCGTACTGGCCGACATGTAAACTTCCACAGTTCCGTTGCTGCCAGGTGCGGCGGTATATGGAAAGGTGAAAGAGGGTATGATGGTGGGGAGAATGGTTTTAGATAAGAAAGCGTCTCCGTCAACTACTCTGCCGTCAACCGGGCGGCTTAACTGCAAATTGAGCAGAAGATCTATGGTTGAAGTGGAAACCAGCGGGCATACCGTTTTATCATTGTAGTCCGGTCCCACGCACGAAGGAAGATCAACCCACAGAGTGCTGCCGGGTTCAACTTTTGCGGAACTGTCGAAGAATGTGGGGATTATGTTCCCGTAGCCCCTGTCCACGGCCACTCTGCCGGAAGTCCCTAGAGCCGCTGCGTGAGAACTGGTGCGGTACGGCATTACAGAATATGAATTCCCGTTTATAGCAACTCTGACACCGCTGGAATCAAAAAACTCGGCGCCATCCAGATAGCCGTGGCTGCCGGCATTTTGAGCCGCTACGCCCGGAACATTGCGGTTGGCGTAATACCAGGCTTCTTCCGTGTTACTGTTAAAAAAGTTACCGGCATTGCGGCCGCCGGTTATCATTATTATACTTCCGCCGTTAAGCGTTGTTATTGCGTGATACGCCCTGCCCTGCAGAAGTCCGTCGTAGGCGCTATCCCAGCTGCCAGGGTCAGTGCCAGTGTTGTATATTTCGTTGCCGGCAAGATAGGTGAAGGTGGACTCCGCACTGTTCCACTGCATACCTCCGGAAATAAAGATGTTCCCTGAACTCAGGGAGGCGGCCGCGTGGTTCATCCTGGAGTTGGCCATGGAGGCGGCCGCCTTGAAGTACGGTGGAGCGACCGCTTTTACATTGAAAATTTCACAGGTGTTGGTTGTTACCGGGGGATAAGCGGCGGTGGTCTGGCCGCCGCAGATAAGGACACTGCCGGAGTTCGGGCCTTTGTTTATAAGAGTGGCTGTGTGCCCGCCGCGCGCCGACAGCATGTTGCTTCCCACGGCTGACCATGAATTGGTCCGGTTGTCAAAGAGGAACGCGGTGTCCAGCGGTGTTCCGCTATTAAATCCCCCCGCGATAAGTACCTGCCCGTCGCCAAAAACCGTGGCTGTGTGCGAGGAACGGCGTACTGTAGCGGCAACACCGGGCAGGGAAGCGGCCGACTCAAAAGCTGTTTTGGAGGTGATATATATTTCCGCGGTCTCAGTGGGTACGTTGCCGGAACCGGTGACGCCGCCTACCACCAGAAAATTTCCGTCCGGCAGAAGAGTGGTGGTGTGACTGTGCCTTCCTGTTGAAAGCGCCCGCGCCTGGGATAAAGCGCCAAGCGACAGGATGGCCGCGATAAGTATGGTTTTTCCGAGATTCATATTAAAGCCAATCCTCTGGAGACGCCGTTTCAAAAGCCTATGGCCATTAAACGGCCTGAAATATTGTAAACTTTTGATGTTACAAGTTTGTTAAATCGGTTTTACAACTTTCCCCAACAGGCTGGATTTTGGGGTTTAAGATCCCAGATTTCAATACTCAAGAATTGAAGACTTAAAGCTTAGAAATTGATATTTTGGATTCTTTTCTCCGGTAGAGGCATCCGCTAATCCAGCGGACGTCCGTCCGCCACTACTGCGTTGGCGGACAAGTTGCCCGCCGGTGCTGTGTGGCGGGCAATTCTCTTTTTATCTCCGACCGCTTACTTTACCTCAACTATGGACTCGCCTACCGCCGTTTTCGGCTTGCCGGGATCTAAGATCTTTTTGCCGTCCACAGTGAAATGGTAAATATAATTGCCGGGCAGGATATAAACCTCCGCCTTCCATAACCCGTTTTTTCTGGCCATTTTCACCTCTTTCCAGCTGGTGAAACTGCCGGCTATGAAAACGGATCTGGCGGAGGCGTTCTTATACTCAAAATGAGTTTTGACAGCCTTAACTTTTTGCGGTTCTTCTTTAACCTGCGGCATGGCCCCGCCACCCGCTCGCTCCGCGTCGGCGGGCTCTTTTGGTTCCGAAGCAGGCGGCAGGGGGGCTTGCGCTTCAGTGACGATTTCAGGCGCTGGTAAGGGGACCGACCGCCCTATTTCAAGCGTATCTTTGGCGAAATGCAGTATGAGGTGGTTATAGATAGTGTAGCCGCTAAAAGCGGCGGCGCAGAAGCTTACAAGCGCGGCAAAAGCCCAGAAAGTTTTGGATTTATTCATAAAGTAAATTGCCTTCTACTGCCATATCTGAAAACTGAGCGGGCGATGGGAATCGAACCCACGTCTAAAGCTTGGGAAGCTCTCGTTCTACCATTGAACTACGCCCGCACAAAAAACAAGTTACAAGTCACAAGTCACAGGTCACAAGTAAGAGGTCATAAGGTCACAAGCCTGAAGAAGTGGCCAGTGGCGAGGGTTGTGGGTCGGCATTTGATTTGCGACCTCTAACCCCTGACTTCACGCTTTTGGTAATTCTACCTAATACCCGGAGGCTTTTCAATTTGACTCAGGGTGTTTTATCAATTTAAGGAATTCTTCACGCACCCGGTTGTCTGTCTGGAACACGCCAAGCATGGAACTGGTAACGGCGCGCGAGGTGGCGTTTTTAACACCCCGCATGGTCATGCAAAGGTGCTGCGCTTCCATCACTATTCCCACGCCTTTGGGCTTTAATTTATTCTGGAGGGTATCCGCTATCTGGGTGGTCAGACGTTCCTGCACCTGCAGACGCCTTGAAAAAGCTTCCACCAGGCGCGGTATTTTAGACAGGCCTATTATGCGGCCGTCAGGAATGTAGGCAAGGTGAACTTTGCCGAAAAAAGGCAGCATATGATGCTCGCACATTGAGTAGAAGGAGATGTCTTTTACCATCACCATTTCCTTATAGTTAACTTTAAAGAACGCGCCGTTAAAAACCTTGTCTATGTCGGCTGAGTAGCCGCAGGTTATTTCCCTCAGAGCTTTGGCCATCCTTCGGGGTGTTTTTTTCAGCCCTTCCCTTAGAGGGTCTTCCCCGAGTTGTTTTAAAAGTTCCCGCACAGCGGTTTCAAGTTTATCTTCCATGAATATGATTTTACTATATGAGAGGGGCGTAGGAAAATGCAAAATGCAAAGTGTAAAATGCGGAATATAGAAAAACGGACCGCGTGAAGGCGGCCGTTTTTTATAAGCGCTGAAAGGCTTTGAAAATTATTTAGAAACTATGTAGAGCCATCTGCTTGTGGCTGTCAGCTGGTTCAAAGAGGACTTAAGATATTTAATGTCGGTTGAAAGTTGTTCCATGGCCCGTTGTTCTTCCAGCAGCTGGGCAATGTTTTTGCCTCTTGCTCCCCCGCCTTTTTTAGCGGAAACGGCGTCCCGCATCGCCGCTTTTTTGTTTTTCGCGGAAATGGATGAGGCGAGCAGCCTCACGCGGTTCACTTTTTTATTCATCTTGGAGCTGTAGCTCAGAATGGTTTTGGTATAGAGGGAAAGATTAGATTCGGGCTGAATTTCGGTTAACTGGATTTTATTGAGAGCGGTCACATGATCCAGGTTCCCTTTTATCATTTTCAGGCTCAGGCTTAAAGCAAAAATGTCCGCGGCCGCGGGTTTGGCGTTTGGAGTATCAAGAGTTTCAATCGCTTCGTCCAGATATTCATCCTGGCGCACCAGCCGAAAAAGGATATCTTTCATCCGCTTTACTTTCGCTTCCTGCTCGGGTGAGACACTGGCCTGTCGCGGGCCACTGGCGCTGTCCGCGACTGAGACACTGTCCGCCTTAGGCGGACGCGGGCCACTGGCGTCGTCCGCGACCGTGACAGCCGTATTGGCAACGCCTTGAACCGGTTGTTTTGGGGTGACAACAGAGCCGAAAGAAAAGGACGCGCCTAAAACCGTAATTATTGCCGCATACGCCGCTGGTTTTAATATCATGCCTTCCTTAAAAATTAAGTTCCGCCTGGTTATAGTATAGCCGCGCAAAGCCTTTCGCGCGTAGGGCATAAGTGCAAGTTTGCGGCAACAAAAGGCCCATAATGTTTTGGGACTAAAGGCCCATTAAAAAACATGGGCGAGGTAACCGGTATCCGGTAATCAGTAGGAGGATTATCGGTGGTTTAGTAAGCAGTTACCGGTCACTGGTTACCGATTACCTCTGCATGCTTCTGTCTACGGTCATTGTTTTTAGCGCGCGCAGGGCCTGGGAGCGGTTTTTTATTTTGCCTTCAAACTGCAGAAGCTGCGTTTTTTCAAGTATTTCCCCCACCCGCGGGCCTTCCTTTATCTTCAGCGTCCGTATCACATCATGGCCGTCTATCAGCCGCGTAGTGCGCAGTTTGATGTTCTTTTTTACATAAACCCTGACAAGCAGGTTCAGCACCTGCAGAAAGCGCACGGTTTTTTTCAAGCCGTTATACGGCAGCCCGCCTTTTGGTATGGGCAGAGGACTTTCTTGTATTCTTTCTCTCACCTTTACAAGCGCAGGCTGTGAAATATAGCTTGCGTGATCCGCCCAGGAAAGTATAAGCAGGGGCACAGTGTATTCTCCCATTATCCGGAAAAACCTGAAAATAGCCCTGTCTGAAATTATGGCGTTTGAGGCAAGGTTTCCGGGCCGCAGGTGCCGCCCCACAATATTGGATACCAGGCGTATGTCTTCGCGTGAAAAGCGCAGGTCCGCCATAAGCCTCTCGCACATAAGCGCGCCGTGTTCCTCGTGGCCGAAGAACCTCAGGCGCCCTTTGAAAACGGCTGCTTTCGGGGGTTTGGCGACATCATGCAGAAGAGCCGCGAGCTTCATCACGGCGGGCTTCCTGAAAAACTCCGTTATTTTTTTGTATCCGGGAATGTTCGCGGGGATGTTTGCAAAAAGATAATCCATCCTTTCCACCACCCGAAGGGTATGTTTCAACACGCCGCCATGACCGTAGTAAACGACAGCGCAGTGTTCCTGAGCGGACAAATCGGGGAAAATGGCGCAAAGAAGGCCGGCCTTGTGCATGAGGCCGAGCCAGTAATGCGAGCGGGTGTTTTCCAGCAGCAGTAATAATTCATCATGTACTCTTTCGGGGGCCGATTTGTTTATAAGGCGGGCGCAGCGTTTTAAGTCCCTGAGCGTGGCGGGATTTATTTTAAAGCCAAGCCGGGCCGCCAGACGGAAAGCCCGGAGGGTCCTTAAAGGGTCTTCACTGAAAACTTCGGGGCTTGCCGCCTTAAGCTCTTTTTTGGACGCGGACTTAAGCCCTCCCAGAGGGTCAATTATTTTTTTTATGTCCACAAGCGGCAGGCGCAAGTCGCCGGATTTATTATCAATGGCGAACCTGAGCGAGCGCTCAAGCGGCAGTGCCATGGCATTTACGGTAAAATCCCTTCTTTGCAGGTCCTCCGCGAGATTAGCGCCCTGGTACGGCGCTATGTCAAGCTGCAGGAAAGGGGCTCTTCTGGTTTTAAGCCGATAAACAAGGTTTTCCGCGTCCAGCGGAAAACAGGCGGCGTTTAATTTCCGGGCGAGTTTAAAGGTATTTGCCTTGAAGCGCGGCCCGCGTGGAACGGCCATATCTATATCTTTGAAACTCTTTTTAAGCGCGGCGTCCCTGAGCGCTCCGCCGACCAGGTAAGCCTCGTTAAAGATGTCAAGTATGTCGCCGCAAAGATTTTTCATGATACTCTTTACCACGTAAAGTAGACAGAATCCAGTAGTCAGGATTCAGAACAGCGAAATCTTTCTCATTGGCTATGCTTATTCTGACTACTGAATTCCGACTTCTGGCTACTTGCATAATTATGACATTTTCACTCTTTTTTCAATTTCCTGTTTTATAAGCGCGTGTTTAAGCACTTTCTGCAGGGTGTTTTTAGGCAGACTTTCAACTACCTCAACTTCTTTAGGACGCTTGTATGGGTCCATATTGGCCTTTATGTGAGCCATAACTTCATGTTTGTCTATTTCTACTCCCTGCTTCGCCACCACAAAGCATTTCATGGTTTCGTTGCCGTCCTGGGCAGGCAGGCCGATAACCGCCGATTCCTGGATTTTTGGGTGGTGGTTTATAATCTGCTCAAGCTGGGCCGGAAACACCTTAAGGCCCTTTACTATTACCATGTCTTTCTTGCGGTCGCGGATGAATAAAAATCCCTCTTCATCAAGCACGCCGATGTCGCCGGTTTTCAGCCAGCCGTCGGCGCTGAAAAGTTCTCTGGTGGCCTCGTTATTGTTGTGGTAACCGCTGGTTATATTGGGGCCCCGCACCAGAATTTCGCCTTCTTCCCCCCCTTTGAGGTCGCGTCCGCCTTCATCCACTATTTTTACGGTTATACCGGGAAGCGGTTTTCCCACCGAGCCGTGCTTGCGGGAGTGCGGCAGGTTCACGCTTACCACGGGGCTGGTTTCGGTGAGGCCGTAACCCTCCAGAAGCGGTATTTTAAAGATCCTCTCAAAGGAGTTCCTCATCGCCGTGCTTAAAGGGGCCGCGCCGGAAAGGCAGAAGCGCACAGCGCGCAGGCTCCAGTATTTCAGGAAAAACTTTTTAAACCCTCTGGCTTCCTTCGCGAGTACGCCGTAAATCTGCGGCACGGAAATCATTATTGTAACACCTTCCCTGCCCATGGCCTGAAGCCATGGTTTGGGCGGGGTAATGCTTTTTACTATCACCGTTTTAGCGCCCAGCATTATGGGCAGTATAACATCCGTTGTCCAGGCGAAGGTGTGGAACATCGGCAGAAGACACATGAAGATGTCTTTGGGTGTGGGTTTAAAGCCGTCGATGGCCGCCCTGGCGTTTGAGATAATATTGGAATGCGTAAGAAGCACGCCTTTGGGGTGGCCGGTGGTGCCGGAGGTGTAGAGTATGGAGACCACATCGCCGCCGCAGGCGCAGGTGTTCCGCGTTTGCGGGTGATAATGCGCGTGATTAAGATATGGCCAGAATTCCACTGTCCCTGTTTGGTCAGGGCAATCCGAGCAAATTGTAAATTTAAGGCCGGGCAGCCGTTTTTTCACGTTCGTGTAGGGTTTTAAAAATTCATTTTCCGTAACCACGCCTTTGGCGTTTGAATTTTCAATGATGTATTGTATTTCTTCTTCCTTTGATACCATGAAATTTATGGGTACGCTTACCGCGCCCAGTTTGCCGAGCGCGAAATAAGAAATTATAAATTCAGGGGAATTACGCAGCGCTATGGCCACGCGGTCGCTCTTCCTGATACCCAGCTGCCAGAACATGTCTGCCGAGCGGTCCACGGCGCGCTTAAGTTCCCCGTAGGTAAGCCGCCGGCCGCCCGCTACGGTCTTGGCTAGTGTCACGAAGGCAGTCTGCTCCGGCTTTTTGGCGGCCGAATGAGAGAGCATTGAATAAAGGTCTTTAGGTCTGTTCATCATTAACTATTAAAAAACGTTATAAGCTTTAAGCCGTATGCCATAAGTTTTAGATACAGCTATTGCCATATGCTTTAGGCCATCCGCCATAGGCTTTATTTAGGAAGTTCCTTTACGACTTAAGATAAGATTTCTGCGTATGGCCTACAGCTTATAGCCTATGGCTTATGGCAATAGCCGTATCTAAAACTTATGGCGATAAGTGTTACTTACTCCCTTCCTGCCTCGTGGACCTGTATGTAGCGTCTGGCAAGTAGCAGGCCTATGGGCGACAGCAGCGCCATTGATCCGACTATCAGCCAGATCATCTGCGAGTTGCGGGGCCCCTCGGCCGGGCAGTAGCGTGCCAGCAGGAAGCCGGATATGGAGCCGACTATGAACTTTGCGAAAAAATATGGCAGCATGGAAAGGGCCATGTAGGAACCTTCTTGTCCCTTTGGCGCGATAGCCGCCGGGTATTCGTAGAGGCGCGGGGAATAGAACGACTCGCCTACGGAGTAGATAACCACACATAGCACGATGGCCACATAAAGCGGGTTCACCGGGCCGGCGAGCCCAAGCCATGTGTGGCCGATAATGTTCCCCAGCCAGCCGTCGGCCAGATTCTGGAACATGGCCGGCGGTACGGCCATAAAGAACACCGACAACGCGGCAATGGTGGTGCCTATTACCACCGCCTTGTAGGCCGTGAAGCGCTGGGTGAGCGCCCCTATCACCGGCGCCAGTATAACTACTATAACGGCATTGAGCAGTCCGAAAATATGGCCTATGGGCGCTCCCTCCCCGAGTTCGCGTATGGCAAATTTAGGGAAGGTGTAGTACATGTGATAAAGGATAAGCTTTACAAACACCACGAAGCCGAAGAAGGCCAGAAAGCGGTAAAAGGTGGGCTGGGTCCAGAGGCTTGCGAAGATACGCTTCCAGTCTTTCAGCGCGTCGCGGCAGGAAAGGAAGAAAGCGCCCAGGAAGGATTGCCCTGAATATTTCGTCTGTTCCGGATTTATTTTAACCCCTTCGTCTGTGGCCTCTACTCCGCCGCGCAGGCCGAAGTAGATAATAAGCAGGTTTGGTATGGTAAACAGCAGGCTGAGCAGGATTATGGTCTGGTAGGTGCTGATCTGGAAACCGGCGTAGGGGATGGTATAATGGCCGTATTCGCCCAGGCCCGCGCGCACTTTATCAAAGGTCCAGGCGGCCACCGCAAAACCCACATTCATCATGGAATAGTAGATGGAGAAGGCTATGGAGCGCTGTTTTGTGGAGGAGAAACGCCTTACCGCCGCCACCATCACCGGGGTCTGCAGGGCTTCGCCGAGGGCCAGGGGAAGCAGGCCCAGCGGCAGGGCTATCCACGGGGCGGAGAAAAAGGACATCACGAAGCGTGCCAGCACGCAGAGGCCGAAGCCGGCGAGCAGGGATTTGCGTATGCCTACCGCATCCACCAGCGAACCCACCATTACGGTAAAGATGGTCAACACTGAGGACCAACTGGCGATTACGAAGCCGGCGCTCTTGTCGCTCATGCCAAGGTCCGAGGACAGCCAAAGTCCCAGCGTGGAAGTTCCAACGAGCCCGTAGGCGATAATGGTAAGAATCTTGGTCCCGAAGATCAGCCACAGTTCGCGCACCGCGCCGCTTAGAACCATGAATTTCCCGATAAACGACTCTTCCGCGTTAACCACAGGATTTTTTTCCATTTATTTAGCACTCCTGGATGAAGCTTACTGCCTCCAGTATCGCGTTTAACTTCTCCGCCCTTATAAGATAGACGCAGTCTCCCATGGCTCGCGCCAGCACTCCGGGCAGTTCCTCGTGACGGATGATCATTGAGCCGAACCTGCGCATTATTTCCTCATGGGAATATTTATAGTTAAACCGGTACTTGCGGCCTGCGTGGCAGCAGTGGTATTTCCTTTCGTAATCAAGTTTTACCGTTCCCTCGGCCATTACGCGCGCCCATACCGAGTACATATCTATGTCGCAGGCGTAGTTGAACATGTCCATGGTAAATCCGCCCGGCGGCCGGATATTCACTTCCAGCGCGCAAAGAGTTCCGTCTTTTTTCCGGAAAAACTCAAAATGGAAAAATCTCTCTCTGATCTTGAACGCTTCCACCAGTTTTACGCCCGCTTTTTCCAGGTCTTCGGGGATTTCACGGGCGGAATAATAATAAAGATGCGAATCAGCCAGCACTATTTCCATCACCCCCTGCCCGTAAGCGTGTGAGGTGCGGAAAATTATTTTCCCCTGCCGGTCCGCCAGGCCGTCAAAAGTTACTATATTCCCCTCTATGAATTCTTCCGCGATAAACTCACGGCCGGGCTTGCAGGCAAAAAATTCGTCCACCTGGCCGCCGCAATCAAGCTTGTAAGTGAATTCGGCGCCCATGCCGTTATCCGGTTTTACAACAACGGGAAAGTTTACTTCCGCCGCGAAGGCGCGAGCCTCGGCCGGACTGTTCACTATCCTGCCCCTGGCGCGGGGTATGCCGGCTTTCTCAAAAATCATTTTCATCCTGGATTTTTTCCGGATGTCCGCTATAGAGTCGTTTTTTACTCCGAAAATGCCGAATTCCGTGCGGAGCCCGGCTTCGGTTTCCAGCCAGTATTCATTAAGGGAATCAATTCTGTCTATCGCGCCGAACCGCCCGGTGAAAAAACCGCAGGCGTCTGCCAGTTCGCCGTAATTGTGCATATTGCCCACTTTGTAATACCACGCAAGCGATTCGCGCAGTTCGGGGCGCAGATCTCCGAAATCCGATTCGCCTATCCCAAGAACGGTAAACCCCGCCTTTTTCAGACTTTGGCAGAAAAGGTAATAATTAGGCGGGAAAGCCGGAGATAAAAAAACAAAATTCATTGTAACTGCCTCCTTGACACTAAAAATTTTAGCATACTATGTAAGCCGTGCCGAAGTTTTATATTATTATCGTGGCTATTGCAGGTTGCTATACAGGTTCAAGGTTCAGCGGTTCAACGGTTGGAAATCAGAGAATATAAGAAAGTATTAAAAAATAACCTTGAACCGTGAACCGTTGAACTCTGCCAACCTGGGCTGTGCACCTGACAACCTATGCAAGTCAATTATCATAAATTTTTCAGCGCGAATCTGGGGCAGGATTTTGAATTAAAGGCTTACGGAACCGCCGGTAAACCGGTTATGGTGTTCCCTACTTCCTGCGGGAGGTTTTTTGACTACGCGGAACGCGGCATGATAGAGGCGATGGCGGACTTTATTGACAGGGGCGATATAATGGTTTTTACCGTGGACGGGCGGGATTGGGAGTCCTGGTATAAACCTGTGAGAGATAAATGGATGGCTATAAGACACGCTCATTACGAAGCCTGCGTGACGGAGGAGGCGGTGCCTTTTATAGCGAAGACATACAATATCAATGAAAAGTTCCTGGCGACAGGCAACAGCATGGGGGCTTTTCATGCGGCCAATTTCTTTCTTAAATTCCCGCGCTGCTTTGATTCGGCCGTGTGCCTGAGCGGAATTTACACTTTGAAAACCGAGCTTAACGGGTACGCCGACGATGGCGTATTTTTCAATGAGCCTCTTAGCTATATGCCGGGGCTAATGGATAAAATAATACTTTCAAAACTAAGGGATGGTTACGCCGTAATAACGCACGGGCGCGGCGCGTGGGAGATCTTTAACGATCAGGCGCGGGAATTTGCCGCTGTTCTTAAGGATAAAAATATAACCTGCTGGTACGACCCCTGGGGGGAGCAGTGGCCTCATGACTGGCAGACATGGCAGGCCCAGATAAAAAAGTATCTGGCCCAGTTTAAAGCCGGGGTAATTTTCAGGGACGGGGTCTTGAAATTAACAGGCCCGGACAGGAGAATCTCAACACTGTAGGTCACAAGAGCACAAGTCACATGTCACAAGTAAGAGACGGATTGATAGGCGGACGATTTCAAGCCTATGGCAGTGCCGTATCAGGGCCTATGGCTTTCAGACGGCCAACCGCAATTTTAGGGTTTTACGGACTGAATAAGCGCTCCGGAAACTGTTAAATCATCCTCTGACAAATGCCGGAATCTGCCGGACAGCCGCGCGGTTTTAAGTCCGGCTCCGGACAGAACTTTTTTTACCGTTATTATTTTGAAGCCCGCTTCTTTTTGCAGGGCGATGTGCGCCGACAGCGGCTCCCGGTTTATTAAATACGGCTTTCTGCCTTTTATCAGCTTCCACATAAAATCGGAATATCCCCAATGGCCGTTCCAGTCCGCCGCGGTACCGTGGCTGCGGAAATCTATCTGGTGCGACATAAAACCGCCCGGTTTAAGCCATTTCCACAGATTCTTATATACGGTGTCAAGCGGTTCGGCGTGTTCCAGCACGGCTTGTGAGTAAATCATGTCTACTGTTGACGACCCTGCGATATCCGTATCATTCCAGGGCGCGAAGTAGTGTATCTGTCCGGCTAAGGCGGCCGGGTCTGCTTCGCTTAACAATAGCTTCGCAGGACCACGTCCCTCAGAAGCTCCGGGCAAAAGCGCCGGAGCGAAGGAGGATGGGTGTTCCTGGCTTAAGGCTATAAGCTCTTTGCGCAGTTGTGAAATGCGTTCCCGCTCCGGAGTTTTTTTAAAGAGTTCGCCCGAAAATATGTGTCCGGGAAAATCGTATGATCTTAAGGTTGGTTTTACGCTGGGGAATTCGTTTTCATCCGGTATGGGCGTTCCGGCCTGAAACAGGGCTACAAGCGCGTCAAAAATTTCAAGGTTGTGCAGGTTGGAACAGTATTTGACTATATCCAGCCCGTAATAGCGCTGAGCTCCTGAAATAAGCCCGGCGAGGCCGGCGCCAAGTGAACTGCCGGGGCCCAATTCGGCTATGACCCGCGGAAAAGAGGGGATGAGCCCGCTTTCATATGCGGATACCAGATGCCTCAGCCATACGCTGTAGCAGTACCGCGCGTCCGCGTAATCTATGTATTTTTTTGACCTCCGATAGTGGATAAGCCTTGCTCCAGGCAGAAGACTTAGTATCCCGGTAATAAGGGGCCTGATGATCATGGATATATATTTTTGATGGAGTCAAACTTGATTCCGTATAAATTGGAATTTGTCTTCTTGCGGCCCCAGACCACTTTGCCGGAAATTTCCATAACCCCTTTTGTCAGGATCCTTATGCGCGCGCGTATATGCGTTCCTGTGTCCAGAAGTTTAGTGGTTGAAAAAGAGGCGCCGCCCATAGAGAAATTGACCAGTTGCGCGGTCCAGGCGATAGACTTCCCGGACTCATCATAAATCTCCAGCACCGAATTATGCCGCTGACGTTCAAAACGCCGGTTGTTTTTTGAGGGCATGAATATCTCCTTACGCGTATAGAGGTAAGCGTTTTTCTTCCAACCCCTGAACCGTGAACCGATGAACCTTCTCCAGTGAACCTGTGTAGTTACACTGGATCATTATTTTTTGTCAGTCTGCCTATTATTCCAAGCGTTAAGCGGGCGCAGCCGAAGAAATCCTTCAGGTCCAGATACTCATGCGTGGTGTGCACCTCGCGCATGCCGGTGCCAAGTATCGGCGCGCTTATGCCGTGACCGTACATAATGTTGGCGTCGGTTCCGCCGCCCGATGCCATGGCCTTCATTTTCAGGCCCTGGTCCTTCATGGCTTCCTCAATAATTTTCAGTACGGGGTCGCGGCTGTTTATTATCAGGTTCGGGAATTTGTGTTCCAGCAGAAAATCATACCTGGGTGAAAATGTTTTGCCCCGCGAGCGTACCCGCATTTTTTTAACCGCTTTCTTAAGACAGTCTTCCATGTGACGCGTCTGGCGGCGGAGTTTTTCAAGGTTGTGGCTGCGTGCCTCGCCGCTTAATTCCACCAGAGGCGGAACAATATTGACTGCGTTCCCCCCGTTTATAAAGCCGATATTGGCCGTAGTCTCGCTGTCTATGCGGCCCAGTTTCATGCCGGCTATCGCCGAAGATACAATTTTAATGGCCGAGATGCCCTTCTCCGGGGCAACGCCGGCGTGGGCGGCCAGGCCGTAAACTTTTATATCCATTTTGTCTGCGGCTGGCGCGCTTGTGATAACGCAGTCAAGTGGCTTTTCGTTGTCAAAAATAAGGCCGCGGCGGGCTTTCAGCTTTGAATAGTCAAGAAATTTAGCCCCCATAAGCGCCATTTCCTCGCTTATGGTAAACACCAGCTCAAGCGGCGGGTGCGGAAGGCGCATCTCCTCAAGGACTTTTACGGTTTCAATGATGATGGCGATGCCCGCCTTGCAGTCCGCGCCAAGCACCGTAGTGCCGTCGGAGGTAACGCGGTCCGAGTGGACTTGCGGTTTTATGTCAGCCGCCGGGCCAACTGTGTCCATGTGGGCGGATAATAAAAACGGCTCCCCGCCCCCCGTGCCCTTGATCTTAACCACCAGGTTGCCGCTGTCGCCCTGTATCTTTTCACCGGCGTTATCCATATAAACCGCGGCGCCCATAAGCTTGAAAATTCTTTCCAGGCGCGTGGCGACCCCGGCCTCTTTGCCTGAAAGAGAACTTATGCTCGCCAGTTCCGTGAAATTTCGGACCATGCGTTTTTCATTTATTGACATAATAGCCTCTTACTCCACAAGGTTCTGGCCGTTAAATTTTATGTATTCATATTCGCAAAAAGCGTTGTCGGTCCCGCCTTCCATTTTGGCGCCGATGGCTATTTTCTGCGAGGGCGCGGCAAGGGTCCCGGGAACTTCGGCTTCAAAAATATCCGCAAAAGCTCTTCCATTGGCGGAGTAAAGGGCTTTGAAAATTTTGCCGGCTCTTTCAAACCTGAAAACGAGGGCGTCTTTCGGCAGCGCAAACATTTTTCCGTCCGGACCGTAGCTGACAAACAACAGCGGTTGTGACGCGCCGGCTTCAAAGCGCTGTTCCAGAAGTATTCTGAAAACCGTTTTACCGCCACTGGGTATGGGACGATGTGTTTCATTGCCGAACCAGATATAAGTGAAAAAGCTTTTTTTAGCCCCCGCCACGGCGTTGGGAACCGCCTTGAATTCCAGACGCCAGCTTTGGCCCGTCAGTTCTTTCGCCGCTATCAACCCCGGGTGGGCGCCTCCGGAGGGATTTTCCAGCGAAGAATCCTGGTTGGGCTGCGGATAATAATAAAGGCGGCCATCCTTGATCTCGTGGCGGCCGTAGGAGTCGTTCCAGCCTATCCAGGTTTCCCAATCGTCAATGCTGAAAGCGCCTTTTTTGAACATGGCGGGGTTAATGCAGCCGGCCGCAAACAGAGCCGTCAGCATTAATCCCGTCAATTTTGCCGAGTAATTTTTCATAGTTCTTTTATCGCCCTTCCCTATCCTCCACCCTAAACCCAATCCTTTGGAGGTGTCGTCTCAAAAGGCCCCTGGCCCAAAAACGGCCTCTACCCTATACCCTGCTTTTGCTGTCCAGCCATATTGTTACGGGGCCGTCGTTTACCAGCGCCACTTCCATTTCAGCCGCAAAAACGCCGGTTTTTACCGCAATGCCGAGGCCTTTAAGACATAAGTGGAAATGCTCATAAAGCGGCATCGCCTTTTCTGGCCTTGCGGCCGAACCGAAATCGGGTCGGCGGCCTTTTGAAGCGTCGCCGTAAAGCGTGAACTGGGACACCACCAGCGCCTCTCCTTTTATGTCAAGCAGTGAGAGATCGAATTTTCCTTCGGTATTTGAAAATATCCTCAGATTGGCGGTTTTGTCGGCTAAAAGCCGTGCGTCGCTTTCATCGTCATCCTTCCCGACTCCCAAAAAAACTACCAGTCCCGCTCCTATAGCGCAGTGTTCCCTGCCTTTAACGCTGAGATTGCTCTTTTTGACCCTTTGTATCAAGGCGCGCATAAAATCCGGAAAGGCTCAAATGCCCCGGGCTTAAGTTTTCCCCCGCACTTGTTCCCAAAAGGGCTAAAGTGCGGATTAATAACGCTAATTATACCTTAATTTTAATGGTATAATTTTGACGCCAAACGCCGGCTTTTTAGTCCGTGCGACAAGAAGGAGGAAGCTGTTTTATGGTAACCGGACTTGTTCTATTAAAATTAATGCCCGGCAAGGAAAAGCAGACCCTTGCCAGACTAAAAGCTCTAAGCAGCGTGGTGCATATGTCTGCCGTGTTCGGGCGCTGGGATCTGGTGATTGATATGGAAACTGACGATCTGCCCATGCTTTCCAATATCGTGGTTCATGAAATCCGTTCAATCCCGGGAGTGCTTACCACCGAAACGCTGGTAACTACGTCGATATAGAGAAGTGCTGCCTTAAGCCATAAGTTTTAGATACGGCTATTGCCGTAAGCCATAGGCTTTAAGCTTTAATCCACAGGCATAACGATTGCCATACGCCTTAGGCCATCATTAAGGAAAACCCCTAAAAAGAAGTATATAGCGTATAAAGCTTATGGCTTACGGCTTAAAGCTTATGGCAGACTCCCGGTAACTATGCGCGCATTTACCGTTTTGCTTTTTCTGGCATTGTCCGGCAAGCCCGCCGCGGCTCAGGTCTTTTTGGGGGTTGAGGCGGGGCCGGATTCTTTTTTTAAAAACGACGGGGCAAAACTTGACGCTTTAAGCGACGACGCTTTTGCCTGGGCTTTAAGCGCCCAGATAAGTTCCACTACCCTTTACTCGGTTTTTGAATCCACCGCCGGCGAGAAAGAAATTTTAAAACATCTCCGTCACGGGCTTTATCGCCAGGAGCTGATAACGCTCATTCTTATTTCCGAAAAAACAGCTGTTCCTTTTTCAAAACTGGCGTTGGAACTGGATAGGGAAGGCAGTCTGCGGCTTTTAGCTAAAAAATATGGCGCTGATCTGCCGGCGCTGTTTCTGGAGGCCGCTGATATTAAAGCCGTGGCTGACGCGCAAACACCTCTGTTTCTTGAACCTCCCGTCGCCGAAATACGCGACTCATCCAGCGCGTTTACGGCGGAAATACCCGGTGCCGCCGGTAAAAAACCATGAGAAAATTTTTTCTTGTGTCGTTGTATATTATATTCTTCGGCGTTCTGGCCACCGTTGCTGTTTTGGCCGCGGACAGTTCACCTAAGGCCGGCATCATCCCGCCACCTGCTTCGGGACCGGCGGGGCCCAAAGCGGGTGATGGGGTCACAATTCCAACCGGAGCTTCAGAAGCGGAAATTACGCTGCCCGACGGCTTCAAGGTTAAAGCCCGGTTGGCGCTTACCCCCGGAGAGCAGAGCAAAGGCCTGATGTTTGTTACGGACCTGCCGCGCAATATGGGTATGTTGTTTGTTTTTGCCGAGGACGGAGTAAAATATTTCTGGATGAAGAACACTTTTATAGATCTGGATATGGTATTCCTTTCCGGGGTAATGAAGGCGGGCAGGATTTTCCATCGTGTGCCCAGGTCTTTCGAAGGCCAGCCGGAGGCTGAAGTGGCAAGGGCAGGAGCTCCCGCGCGGTTCGTGCTGGAACTTGCCGGCGGCACGGCGCGCGCCCACGGCCTTAAACCAGGCTCAAAGCTTAAGTTATCTTTCAGTAAAGTAAAAACGGACGCCATTCATACAACGGTGAGTGATAAGTTGACGGTGGACAGCGGACAGTAGTTTTTATGTAAAATGGTAACTACTCAGGAAGCCAGAATTCAGTAGCCAGAATAAGAAAGCCGGCGAAGAGAAAAGTTCCACTATTCTGACTTCTGAATTCTGGCTGCCTGGGCAGTAACGTAAAATAAGATTGCCATGAGTATATGGAATAACGCTTTTAAATTGCCCGCCCACCTGGCGGTAACTGATGAGGAAAAGGAAACTCTTGACCTTATCGCTGAAAAAATTAAAAAGCGCTCCCTTGGCGCAACAGCGGTGCTGGTTCTTGAAAGCACGCGTCCGGTGCACAATCTGGGTTCACAGGGCCTGGTATTTTTGGCGCCGCTGCTTAATATGGTGTTTAGCAAGGGTGATGTGGAAAAATTTACCAAACTGCTTGAAAATCCAAAAGCGGTTTCTTATCTGGTGGAAAAGATTAATGCAGAGTAGAGCTGGTAGGCGAGTAAGCTTGTAGGCTAGTAGGCTTTCTGCGGAGTTCCTAAATTAGGTCCACAAGCATACACGCTTACCAGCCTACCAGCGCAAATCACCGTTAGGTGATTTGCCAGGAGCGTGATTATGTCCGACAAAGATCTGGAAGTAATAGTAGCCACCGACTGCGGAAGCACCACTACGAAGGCTATACTGATAGAAAAGAAAGGCGATACCTATCGCCAGACTTTCAGGGGCGAGGCCCCCACCACCGTGGAAGCCCCTTTTGAGGATGTCACAAAGGGCGTGCTTAATTCCATTACCGAAGTGGAAGAACTCTCCGGCCGCAGGCTTCTTGACGGGGAGAAAATAATTACCCCTAATGAAGGCAATACCGGAGCCGACATTTATGTGTCCACCAGTTCCGCCGGCGGGGGCCTGCAAATGATGGTGGCGGGCGCGGTAAAGGCTATGACGGGCGAATCGGCCCAGCGCTGCGCTTTAGGTGCCGGCGCCATAGTAATGGATGTGCTGGCTTCAAACGACGGCAGGGCCGACCACGAGAAAATAGAGCGCATCCGCCAGCTGCGGCCCGACATGATGCTGCTTTCCGGCGGCACCGACGGCGGCACTATAACGCATATTGTTGAACTGGCCCAGTTTTTAAAAGCCGCCGACCCGAAACCGCGCCTTGGAGCTTCCTATAAACTGCCGGTAATTTTCGCCGGCAACAACAAGGCGCAGCAGCAGATAAAAGACATACTGGGCGATAGGACCGCTCTTATAATAACGGAAAACATCCGTCCCTCGCTTGAGCGGGAAAACCTGATGCCAGCCCGCCATAAAATTCACGACATTTTCCTTGAACATGTCATGCAGCAGGCTCCGGGATATCCGAGGCTGATGAAGATGGTAGGCGCCCCCATCATGCCCACTCCGGCCGCGGTAGGCATGATGACCGAGAAGTTCGCCAAGGCAAAAAACTTTAACGTGCTGGCCGTTGATATAGGCGGAGCCACCACGGATGTGTTCTCGGTATTCTCGGGCGTTTTTAACCGCACCGTAAGCGCCAACCTGGGCATGAGCTATTCCATTTCAAATGTGATGGCCGAGACGGGCCTTGCCAATATTCTGCGCTGGCTGCCCTTTGACGTTGATGAACAGGACCTGCGCAACCGGCTGAAAAATAAGATGATAAGGCCCACCACCATTCCCCAGACCATTGAAGACCTGCAAATTGAGCACGCGGTCGCCCGCGAAGCCCTGCGCCTGGCCTTTGACCAGCACAAGTCGCTTGCTGTGGGCCTTAAAGGCGTTCAGCAGGAACGCTCGATCTCAGACGCGTTCGAGCAGACCGCTTCCGGCCAAAGCCTGATAAATCTTATGCGGCTGGACTATGTTATAGGTTCAGGCGGAATACTCGCGCATTCCCCCCGCCGCACGCAATCCATGCTGATGATGATAGACGCCTATCAGCTTGAGGGCGTTACCCGCATGGCGGTGGATTCAATATTCATGATGCCGCACCTGGGTGTGCTTGCCCAGATAAGCGAGAAAGCTGCGCTTGACGTGTTTTACAACGATTGTCTTGTGCGCATGGGAACCTGCCTTGCCCCCAGGGGGCTTGCCAAAGAAGGCCAGCTTATAATGGAATGGGAAGTTAAGGTTCCGGGAGAGAAAAATCTTTCAGGCGAACTGCGCTTCGGCGATATTATACACCTTCCGCTTGAGGCCGCCAGCGCGAAGCTTACGGCAAAACCTGTTAAGGGTTTTGACATGGGCGCCGGCTCCGGCAGCAGGGTGGAAGCGGATATTGAGGGCGGAGTGGCTGGCCTTGTGCTTGACGGCAGAGGCCGCCCCTTTGAACTTCCCAAGGCGCGCGCAAAACGGATGGATGTCTTGAACAAGTGGTACAAGGCGATGGAGATGTATCCGGGGTAGTAACAATTGATAGCAACGTAAAGCGACGGAAGGCAAAAGAACGCCAAAGAATGTAAGAGTAGAACATTTATATTTTTCTGAAACTTTCAGTTGCATTCCGTGGCTTTCTTTAGCTTTCAATAGCTATCGATAACATTTTTTTGGAGGATATTATTTATGGCTCACGCTTATACTCCGGGACTTAAAGTTATTCCCTGCACGCTGCTTAAAAAAAAGAGGGTGCTGCCCATACCCGGCAAAGTGCTGGTTGACCTTGGCAGGGAAGTGGAAGCTTCCGATATTGTGGCCCAGACCGAACTGCCCGGCAAAGTTTACCCGGTAAATGTGGCAAACCGCCTTTCAGTTGCGCCGGATGAAATAAAAAATTTCATGGTAAAAGGCGAGGGAGACACGGTGACAAAAGGCGAGATTATAGCCGAGAATAAACCTTTTGTGAAATGGTTTAAAACCGCCATAGAGTCGCCGGTGGCCGGTACCATAGAGTCCATTTCAACAATAACAGGACAGGTAATGCTCAGGGAACCGCCTAAAATTCTGCCGCTTCCTGCGTACATCAAGGGCAAGGTTGTGGAGGTTCATGAGGGCTTTGGCGTGACGGTGGAAACGGAAGGCACTTTTATACAGGGCATTTTCGGCGTAGGCGGAGAAACCAGCGGAGAAATAGAAGTGGCGGTTAAAACACCAGCCGAAGACCTGGCGCCGGAGGCGGTAAAAGACATTCACCGCGGCAAAATTCTGATAGGCGGCAGGCACGCAGGCCTTTCAACCATTAAAAAAGCCGTCGCAACGGGCGTAAAGGCTTTGGTGGTGGGCGGAATACACGACCGTGATCTGCGCGAACTTATGGGTTACGACATCGGCGTGGCTGTAACCGGCACCGAGAAACTGGGTATTACGCTGATAATCACCGAGGGTTTCGGCTCAATTCCCATGGCGGAATATACTTTTAAGCTGCTCGCTTCAAGGAACGGCGAGAAGGCCTCGGTTTCAGGCGCCACGCAGATACGCGCGGGTGTTATGCGGCCGGAAATAATAGTGCCGGGCTACCCGCGTAATGTCACCGAGTGCAAGAAAGAGCAGGGGCGCGGCTGGATAGAGCCGGGCGACCCGGTGCGCATGATCCGAGAGCCGTATTTCGGAGTTATAGGCACGGTAAAAGCTCTGCCGCCGGAGCTGACTGTTATCGGCAGCGAGTCCCACGCGCGCGTGCTGGAAGTTGAGCTGGCCGCCGGAGAAGTAATAATGGTCCCCCGGGCCAATATAGAAATGCTGGAAAAATAAAAAATCCCCAAAAGGGGATTTTTTAGCCGGAGATTTTATTCTTTAAGCTATTTCCATTTTGGAAATAGCTATTTTGCTTTAAGCCGTTTTTGGCTTTCAGGTTTTTGTAAATAATTTTCTTTGGAAATTATACTCCTGCCTATTTCTTTTTCTGTTTCTTTTCTGGCTGTGCCGGCAACGCTCCCGCCTCTTTTTGCCACCTTTTTGTTTTTTTGAAAGGTATCCGGCATTTCCTTCCGGGAAATTTCAGTTGTCACCCTTTCGCCTAACATTGTGAAAATAAGCTCAAAATCGTCCATATGGTCACGCAGATTTTCTCGTTTTAGACTTTTAAATTTCTTATACTCGCTGGGGGTTATGTTAAAGGCGGCTTTGGAAATTTCGGCGGTCAAAATTTCATATTCTTTTTGCTGTTTTATGCCTCGCTTTTGCCATTCATCTGTTAGTTCTTCGCGAATAGCAATACCACGCATTCGCTTTTCTATCCAATCTTCTGAATACCCCTTGAGTTTATAAAGCATTCTCGTTCTTTTGGTAGCAAGTTCCGGATTTTCAATTTCTTGTACTCTTTCATAGCCAACTTTGGCTAACCAGCGTTTAAATGGCTCGGCTTTTGGCGAAGGGATTGATTGAATGAGACGAAATATACCCTCGGTATTCCAACAATACATTTTTTGCCAGCCGCCGGCAGTTTCCACTTCAAGCGTAAGGGGTGGTACAAATTGTACCCCCCCTTTATCTGTAAGTTTTGCAAGTTCTCTATCCCGCTGTTTTAATCTTTTGAAATATTGAGCTGGATCATTGGAATCTGTCAATGATTCAACAACATCATTGATCACAAACCACCATTCGTTATTATGAATAGTTTTTCGAATTCTTCTACCTTTGAATAAAACGATTTTTGTGGATTCCATGTTTAATCACCTATGGTTGCGGAATGCGTCTTCTCATCATAATGGCGGCGTATCTTATACCCTTTAAAAATAGCCGGAGATTTGTCCATATTGCCTCCCGGAATTCAGAAAAGCTCCTGCTGACTTTTTTACCCTTATCCCCGGAAGGTCATCACAAAGCACGAATTAAACTCCCGCCCCATATTTCCCTGCTCCCTTAGGCGCTTGCTCTCCACACTTCAATTCTTTTAAAGAGTTCTGGGGCAATATTAATGACCATTTGTTTATCACAGATTTTACAGGAAGTTTTAATGGTATCTATAAAAGCCACTTCTGGCTTAACAAAATTCACCTCCTTCTTTTTTGCATAAATGACCTCTGTCCCAGAATCGTTTACAAAGACAGCAAAGTCCTTATATAATCTCCCCTTCCATATTTCCTGCATTGAGCTAAGTGCTGTTACTGTCTGGAACTCAACGAAATCCAAGTGCTCAGTAGGTTTCCCATTTTTAATTATTTTTACAACACTGTTCATTTGCTTAACCATTTCAGCGGATGGTTTCTGCATCGGTATGCGTAAAAACCGTTTACGCCTGTAGATGTTTTGAATGCCCATTGCAATTACAATCACCCCCCACAAGGCCATAATGGCTGGAACGTTATATTTACCAGTTCCTCCTATGGAGTGATTATAAAGGGCAGTTGCAATCGGAATGTATACAATCCATGCCCCTAAACTTGTAATAGCAACAGCGTTCGCCAATAATATTGATAGAGTCGGCCAAAAAACCATTCTCACCCCCACTATAAAAAGTAATACGCCAATGAGTCCAAGTCGTTCATTCCATGGGGGTATAAAGACTTTATCATACGACAGGGAGAATGAAATGACACCGAAGATAATGCTTTTTATGCCTGCAGACAAAAGAGTCTTTTTAAAGGATCGGTAATTGTAGAAGGAAGATGCCTCTGCCCTGAAATAGTTAGAGTCAGTCTCGGAGTTGGTTTTTGAAGAAGACTTATGGGCAGGAGCATCTCTATGTTGGTCATAAGCTTGCCTTTTGTCCGGATTGGATAGGATTTCATAAGCCTCATTCAATTCTTTTGCTTTCTCAGAGTCGCCACCCAGGTCAGGATGGTTTTTTAGTTCATGCATCATTGTTCGATATGCAGCTTTAATAATAGCAGGATCTGCTTCCGGGTGTAGATTAAGAATTTTGTAATAATCTTTTGTTGTATATGTTTCTTTCATTTAAGTTTCCTTGACTTTGTGGCAAAATCATATATCCGCTTGGCAATTTAAACCTCTACCGTACTCCCACCTTGAATTTGTTCCAACGCTTCGGTGCGCAAAAACTCGCTTGCTGGATTATTCTCTAGGTTCCATAAACTTTGTTTTGTAATAGTATACTCCCCGCACTGTTCACAAATGATGCGAACGCCATCGAATTTTATAGTATCCCTATTTCGTGCAGCTTTCTTCCTACATATTGGGCAAACTTTGGGTTTTTCCATTTTTTAACTCCAGCAAACAAGATTATCTCATGTCCCCTCTACGCTTAATAAATTACCTCAGATCGCTGGGCTTTATTTTCCATTGCCAGATTTTTACAGCTTTGATTTCTTTTTTAGCAATTAAATCACTAAACTGAACCATTCCTCGATAATGCCAAGTTCCCGACAGTCGGATATTTAGCTATATCATCCATAGACTAACTTCTGGTTTGGTATGTCCGCGCTAGTCCTTATTGTCCGCATTCTATTGCTCTACCAGTTTATGATCATGATTGGTCTATCTTATTGAAAGTATAGCAGATGAACGCGACAACGGTCTGTCGCGTTGGGAAAGGCTGTTTTTAGCGTTTTTTTATTTTGTCACGGGCACTGATGCGATTTCCCCCGCCCTTTCGCAGAACGCCCCCGCGCCGCAAAAACTATCTCCGCCTTCCCCTGCCACGGCCGGGACCGTGTTTCCTGTTGTCCCGGCGGGAGACCTGCCAGCGCGCTTCGGGCGGGATATTGGCCTGTTGCGCGGAGGAAGACAGGTCTATCTGCCCTTTGGCGGCGTCTACCGCGGTTATTGTCACGCTTATCTTCGCGCCGGGTTTCAGCCTTGCTCCGCGCAGCAACCCCTCGGCGCCCGTGTCGCCAAGGCGCACAAAAGCGCCGCTTTCGGTAACGGCTGTTACGGTGCCGTTCATCACTGAGCCTATCCTGGATTTGAATAATTCCGCGCGCAGTATGTCCACGGCCTTATGTTCCGCCTCCGCCGCCGCGCGCTCGCGCTCAGAGCAATGCACGCCCGCTTTATCAAGCGTAAGACTGCCGTGGTTTTCCCTTTTGCCGAACAGCAGCGCTGTTACGGCGCGGTGAGTCATCAGATCCGGATACCTGCGGATGGGCGAGGTGAAATGGGAATAGGCCCTTGCGGCTATGCCGAAATGCCCGGAAGATTGCGGAGAGTAAACAGCCTGCCGCATACTGCGCACTATGAGGGAATTGATTATATCTTCAAGCGGGTTACCCTGCGCCTGGCACAGCACTTCCTGCAAACCTTTGTGCGTATTTCCGCCCAGGATGTGTCCCGCCGACAAGCCCATGTCGCCCAGCGTCTCCGCCAGCGCTTTAAGTTTCTTCGGGTCCGGCGCGTCGTGGCGGCGGTGCAAAAACGGCATTTTCGCGGCCATAAGTTCGGTAGCAACCGATTCGTTCGCGAGCAGCATGAATTCCTCTATAAGGCGGTGGCTCTGAAGCCTCGGGCGGAGCACTACGCGAAGCGGCCGGCCTTGCGCGTCCGTTTCAATTTTATATTCGGGAAGATTAAAGTCCAGCGCCCCGCGCTTTACCCTGACCTTGTAGAGAACGGCGGCAAGCTCGCCCATGCGCGTAACGGCTTCTTCCGCGGCCCTGGGCACCGCGCCTACCTTTTGCCCGTCAAGCAGCGATTGCACTTCCTCGTAGGTGAAACGCCGGCAGGAACGGATGACGGTTTGCGCGAGGCGCCGCCGCGTAACCTTCCCGGCGGTGTTGATGTCCATAAAGGCGGACAGCGTAAGCCGGGGCTGCCCCGGCACGAGGCTGCATAAATTATTTGAAAGCGCGGGCGGCAGCATGGGCACAACCCTGTCGGGCAAATACACGCTGGTTCCGCGCAGGTACGCCTCTTTATCAAGGGCGGATCCCGTTTTTACGTAATGCCCCACATCCGCGATATGCACGCCAAGGCGCACCATGTCCCCGCCTAAGCGCTCAAGCGATACCGCGTCGTCAAAATCCTTGGCATCGGCTCCGTCTATAGTCACTATCGGGAGGCCAAACAGCTCCTCACGCCCTTTCCACTGCGCGCTTTCAAGCTGCGAGCCGAACGCGGAGCTTTGAGCCAGAACTTCTTTTGGGAAATCTTCTATAATATCGCGCGCTCGCAAAAGCGCCGTTATACGCACACGCACATTGTCCGGTTCGCCCAGAACCTCGGTTACCGTCCCGGCGGCGCCGGCATCCGCCGTGGGCCAGCGCGTCACTTGCAGCACCGCGAAAGCGCCCTCCGCCGGTTTTACTTTCGGGGCAAAACCGCTGACCTGTGCCGGCGGAGCAAACCCTTTCTCCGGGAACACCGCCCAGCCTTTTGGCGAGTGTTTAAGAATGCCCACCATTGAAGTGCGGGCGCGCTTCAGTACGCAGATAATCTCGCCCGAGAAACGGCCGTTGGCTTCGCGGCGCGTTTTCGCCCGCACGCGGTCCCCGTCCATGGCCAGATCAAGCGAACGTCCCCGCAGGAATACATCGCTGCCGCCTTCGGTTTCCGTAAGTAAAAATGCGAAACTCCCGTGGTGCTGCACCACGCCTTCAAGGATGGTCTCCTGGCCGGTTCTTTGGAGGCGCTGTTCCCCCCTGTCCGCTGAATTGGCCGTTGATCGGGCCGGCGGCTTTTGAGACGGCGACTCCCCGGGATTGTGCCGTTTAGTTCCGCCCTGGCCTCCAAAACGGTTTCCGGCGGATTGCCGCCGCTCATGTTTTCTAAAATGTGGTCGCATTGTTTAGAACCGATTGTGCGTAACAGATTACAATATACAATAAATAAGCATTTTTTGTCTGGTGAGACTATTTTGAGTGGTCAGCCTTTAAGGATCCTGTATTCGTTCAGCCTTTTAAATAAATAGGCCAGCTGCCGCCACTTAATAAGCTTTATAAGCTTTAAAAAGATAACCGGCCGGAAATAAAAAACCCTGAATGCCCTGGCCTGCGCTTTTTTAAGCTGGTCTGCCGTTAAAGTTTCTGGTATCCACTCCGGTTCCTTGTAACTGTTTTTTCTCCAGTTCGGTTTGAACTTGCCTTTTAAGGTGTCCCAAAGAGACGACCCCGGGAGAACATCCAGGATCATGAATTGCGCCCTGGATAATCTTGAGTCACGGGCAAATTTTATGGTTTCCTCAATGGTTTCCGCTGTCTCGCCCGGAAGGCCGAAAATAAAGAATCCCTGGCACGACATTCCCGCCTTGTCCGCCCAGTCTATAGCTTTTTTGATCGTCTCAATATTTTCCTCTTTATTTATATTTTTGAGTATTTTCGGATTCGCGGATTCTATCCCGAAAGCAAAATAATAACAACCGCTTGCGGCCATAAGGCGGATTAAAGGTTCGTCTACCTTATCCGCGCGTATGCCATTGGGGCAGGCCCAGTCGAACTTCAGGCCGCTCGCAATAATCTGACGGCACAACTCCGTAATGAATTCCTTATTTAAAGTCAGATTGTTGTCTTCGAAGTGGATTTCTTTTACATGATAGGTATTAACCAGAAGTTTTAATTCTTCTATGACATTGGCTACCGAGCGTGACCTGACCCGCCGGCCGTAAAACTTCGGACTCGCGCAAAAAGTGCAGTTATAAGGGCAACCCCGCGTGGCCATCACCGGGGCTGCCGGGAAATTCTTGATTATCGCGCCGTGAGGCGCCAGTGGATACGTATCCGGCCGTATTTGCGCCCAATCGGGGAATGGCAGGCTGTCGAGATCCTCAACGATATCGCCCCGCGGTATCGTATCTGAATCGCTTTTGAGATCCTGGATAGTATAAACACCCTTTATCCCCCTGTGATCAAACCGGTTCCGGAGCAGCTCTGACAACGCCAGTTCGCCCTCGCCGCAAATAACGAAGTCCGCGCCGGAATCTGAAAGAGTGGAGAATGGCAAAAATGTCGGATGCACTCCTCCAATAATGCATCGCAATCCGTTATTTTTCAATAACCGTGACAGATCAACCGCTTCTTCATAGTAAGCCGTAAGGCAGTTGATGCCTACCGCATCGGGTTTTTCCTGAAGGACCCGCTTCAACACGCCGGAGTTGTCTATGCGCTCTTTTAAGGCGTCTATAATAACAACCTCTATTCCCTGGCGCTCCAAATAAGACGCCAGATATCCCAACCCCAGAGGCGGTGTGATAATATGGCTTTGATAACGCGGGCGTATTAATATCAGTTTCATTTATTTTTTTTCATGGTACTCTGTTTCGGAATTAGTGGCCCATATGGCATCTTTGCTTTTTACACCGTTAATTATGTTTTCCACCGCCGTCATGGCGCTTAACATGGAATGGTCCATATTGTTGTATCTGTGCATGCCATTCCTTCCTATCAGGAACAGATTCCCGAAAGTATCTACGAAATCCCTGATCAGATTGAATTGATTATATGTCCCGAAATAGGCGGGGTAAACTTTGCTGAACCTTAATACTATCCCGTCCATAACATCTTCCTTTTCGAGTATGTCTATTTTTGATAATTCCCCGGCCGCGAATTCCATGAAGTCGGAGTCTTTTTTATTCCAAAGCCCGTCCCCCTCATTGCAGAAATATTCCAGGCCCACCCACACATTGTTTATATCGCTTACAAGATAGGGGCTCCAGTTATTGAATATCTGAAGCCTTCCTATTTTCACTTCCTTTTCCTGTATATATATCCAGTTGTCCGGAACGATGCCGTTTATCGTAGGAATGTCAGTCATGTTTTTTATTTTCAGTTTCTTCGCAAGAAGCCCGACCGTGATGAAATCCCTGTATACAAGGCCCTCCGCCGTTTTTCTGGCTTTTTCCGGGGCGGCAGGACCGAAGGCGCTGATCAGATCCCTGACCGGCATTGTGGAGAAAAAATAATCCGCTTTAACCGGCATAATATTATTACTCGCTTCGTCTCTTATTATAGCTTCCGTTATCGTGCCGCCATCGCATTTTATGCCTGTAAGTTTGTGTTTTAAATGTATTTCTCCGCCTTTTTCTATCACGATTTGCGCTACTTTCTCCCATAACTGTCCCGGCCCGAGCTTTGGATACATGAATTGTTTTATAAGGCTTGTTTCCACGTTTTTTTGTTCATCAAAAGCGCTTTTCGCCCATAAACTTTTTACCACGTCGGTTATCGCCCTGGTTATAGACAGGCCTTGTATTCTCTGGGCTCCCCATTCGGCGCCGATTTCATCGCACGGTATGCCCCATACTTTCAGGGTGTAATCTTTGAAAAATGTAGAATACAGCTCTTCCCCGAATCTGTTTATGAAAAAATCTTCAAGGTTTTTTTCATTTTTAACAGGAAAAATATTTATTTTAAAATAACTCAACGCTATTTTTACCACTCTTTTAATTCCGAGATTGGCGAATGTGCCGTAATTAAGAGACAGGGGATAATTGAAAAATTTACGCAGGAAAAAGATCCTTGATATTCTGTTCCGAAGCAGCATTACCCCGTCGGCCTTTTCCGGGTCCGCCGGGACGCCTTTTCCGGGGTAAGACACGTTTCTTTTGAGGATCAGATCGTCTTTTGAAGGGGCGGTTTGCAGCGGCAGTATGCGCTGCCACCAGCGCATTACCCTGTCCGATTTTGAAAAAAACCTGTGACCGCCGATATCTATCCTGTTGCCCTTGTAGGCGACTGTTCTGGAAATTCCGCCGACAGTATCCTCCATTTCATAGATGACCGGTTTTATGTCCGTTTTCTCCAGAAGCTCATACGCCGCCGTCAATCCCGCGGGCCCCGCGCCGATTATTACGGCCGTTTTCCGGCTCATAACGCTTTCCTTCCGGAAAGCTTGCGTAAGGCGTCAAGCTGAGACCGGACATTGAAACCGTAGTCAAGGAGCATCTGGTATTCTTCTATCAGGCTGTCCCACATCAGATTTCGTTCGAAAACTTCATGTAAGCTTTGCATTGTCCAGTCTCTTTTTTTTTCAAGCTCTTCAAGGATATTCGGTTCGGTCCGGGCGGCCCTTCCGGAGATGGAATATAGATACGCGCCTTCTTTGAAATATTCCAGTTTTATGTATTTTTGCCAGAATTCGCCGAATATTTTTCTGTCCCTTTCATTCCAGTAATATGTTTTGTATTGGGGATTGACTCTTACGGCTTCCCTGTAGTTTATCAGAATATGGGTTATTCTGTTTTTGTCAATTATTCCCTTGAGCTTTTCCCCGTCCTCCGCCTGTTTTATATATTCCATTAAAGGCTGCAGATTGCTTTCCACGGAATATGGTATATAGTCTTTTTTGAGATAAAATGTCTTGTTTTCCCCGGAGAACAGGATCCTGCTGTTTGCCGGGAGTTTTTCGTTCATCCACTTTATCGCGGAATATGAAGGATTCGGATAGCTTGTTTTTTGCGTGGCCAGAAAAGAGTCCCTGTCGGAATTTACGCACAGGTATCGGGATATTTTTAGTCCCCAGGCGATATTCAGCGACAGGATTATGTTTGAAAATATGAAAAGATGGAAAAAAAACATGAAAACCGGATTCCTGGAGATTTTCTCCGAATAATAGGCCAGGAATATGGACAACAGGGCAAAAGACGGAATAAGGAACCGGAACATAGGAGTTCCCGTATACCAGAAGAAAACGTAGTTCATGAGGAAAGCGAGGAGAATATAAAGGAGTTTTTTTTCAATATTTCTAAATAAGAAGACGAACGGAGACAGCGCCAGGAAAAGCGGGCCTGCATAGTTTTGCGGCTGGTCGGAACTTATTGTCAGCGTCCAGAATGATTTCAGAAAATCCATGAATTTGAAGTTGAATAAGGAAAAAGGAGCGGACATTAACGCCCAGGTGCCGGTGAACGCGTAATCGTACAGGCCCTCCCCCCCGAGTATTTTGGATAAAAAGGGATAAACCGGGTTTCCGGTAAAGAAATAATTTTTCAGGAGATAGGGCAGTATAAAGGCGAAAATAATGAGGCCGAACAGAAATATTCTTTTTGCGGTTTCAAGCCTGCTTTCACTGACCCGTATTAAATGGATAAATGCCACGGCAGTCATGGATACGGTAAGAGTTACGGCGATGTATTTAGACGCAAGCGCCATGCCCAGAAAAACCGCGGAAAGATAGAAAAAATTATATTTATTTTTATCCACCCACAGCATAAAGGAAAACAAAGCGAGAGCGAAGAAGAAAGTCATTCCGGCGTCGTTCCCGCAACCCCATGAATTTGACAGGACAATGGGTATGCTGTAGTACATGAGCGCCGCCAGAAGCCCGACCGTTATGTTATAGAATCTCCTGCCTATGGCGAAGATCGTAACAGCCGAAACAAAAGTCAGGAAAAAGTGCATAAATCGGGCCAGTATCTCGTCGCTTAAAAGCAGCGACAGGGTATAAAGCATGTTTATGTTCAGCGGGGAGTTGGAGAACATGAGATAATCCAGCGGAACGATCTTATGTTTCAGGATATAGAGGTTGGGAACCGAGAGATGATAGACAAGGGCGTCATAGAAAGTTTCCGGCGTCATCGCCATCAAAAAATTAAATAAAAAGATGAAACCGGCGAAGCATAGAAGTATGATTTCGTTGGCTGAAAACTTATGGCTGTTCAGCGCTGAAAAATTTATGCCCGGCTTGAATTTCCACAACGACGCCGTAAGGAGAAAAAGAACCGTGATTTTAAAATACAGCGGGTAAAGAAACCCCATAAATCCGGCGAAAAGAGTCAGGTAAATCATGGCCGAAATTCCGATGCCGGTGGAAAAAAGAATGTTTTCCGTCCTGTTCGTTTCAACTTTAAAAAAAGATAATATTTTGCCGCCCAGCCTGTAAGAGATGAATATGAGCGCCAGCATCCATAAAATGGGCGTCAAAGACTGGTAGACCGTCTGGAATATCCTTTTTAAAAAAAGCGGCAGGTCCGGTATGTCCAGGGCATGGAAGGAAATGGGCATATAGTGAAAATAGTTTTTGGCCACAATAAAGGCCCATATCGCAAGAATTGATATGGTCAAAAACTTGTTGAGCCGGAAATTATTTATCTTTTCAGGGAGGTTCGCCGGCAGCTCTCTTTTATTGCTTCTTTTTCTGGCCATTTGTTAAATTATACAAAAACATCCGATTAAACCCGCGCAAACGCCGGCGCGGGGGTTTTTTATGCCATACAGCTGTTTTCTCGCGCTGGTCCGGGTTGTGTTAATTTTCATCCGGTATTATGCCGTTCGTGCACAGGGTGAAATTCGCTTACCCCGTTTATGATTTGGGTACAAAGAGAATTTGGTCATTGTAAAAGATTATTTAAAAAAATTTAAAAAGCTGCAGTTGATCGGCAGAGCCGGGAGCTTCAGAAATAACAATCAGGATCATGCCCTTGAAATGGGCATTTTAGCCGCGAGGAATGTGGTAGAGGATAAAAGCAATAACATATATAACGCCGGTTCGGAACAGGAGTATTTTGAAAAAGGCCGTATAAAATGAGTGTAAAATAAAAACTTGCCAGGCTCTGGTAAAAACGTGTATATTAATAGCCAGTTATGCCAAACAACACATTCAGGTTCATCCCGTTTTTGTTTGCATCGGTCCTGGCCGCTTCCCCGGTTTTTGCCGCCAAATCCACCCTTCCCCCCATAACAGGGTTTACAGCCGGGGATATGCCTTACGATTCCGGCTCAATAGCCCTGCTTGCCTGGGACGCGGACGCCGGAGGGGACACCGCAGCTGCGGTGTCCCCTGGGACGCTTTACCGGGTTTTTGTTTCAAGTCTTGAAACCGGCGGTTGGATAAAAGCCGCTGAATTCCCGGCCGGTGAAAAAATGTCAAAGAACATTGAACTGCCTTTCTGGGCCTGGAAAGTTCAGGGCAATACTCACGCGCTGAAGGTGGAACTTAATAATTATTTCAGCGGTTTTAAGGACGGTACCGTTTTTTATTTCAAGATCGCAAAGGTCAAAGGCGCCGCCGCCATTGAAAGCGAAGTGGTGTCGTCGGTGACGGTAAGCAACTGGTTCCGCTTAGACAGGCTTAACAATCTCATCCTGCTCATAATTCTCATCATTGTTTTCTTCTGGGCGGTTTTCCATGCCAGGCGCAAAGGTCTCTTCATACGCCGCATAGCAGGTCTTGACGCCATAGATGAAGCCATAGGCCGCGCCACCGAGATGGGTAAGCCCATTTTCTATGTGCCGGGCATCGGTTCCATGAGCTCCATTTCCACCATAGCGTCCGCTTTTATCCTTGGCGAAGTTTCTAAAAAAGTCGCGCAGTACGACAGCCAGATTAAGGTTCCCCACTACGACCCCATAGTAATGACCGTATGCAAAGAGGTGGTTAAGCAGTCCTACATGGAAGCCGGGCGGCCTGACTCCTACCGTGAGGACATAAATCAGTTCGTAAGCGCCGACCAGTTCTCCTACGCGGCTTCGGTGGACGGGATGATTTCCCGCGAAAAACCGGCGGCCTGTTTTTACATGGGCTACTTCATGGCCGAATCCCTGCTGTTGGCGGAAGTTGGCGCCACTTCAGGCGCGATCCAGATAGCCGGTACGGACGTGGAGCACCAGCTGCCTTTCTTCTTTACCGCCTGTGACTACACCCTGATAGGCGAAGAGCTTTACGCCGCCGGGGCCTATTTATCAAAAGAACCCATGCTGCTAAGCGCCCTCAAAGTGCAGGACTTCGGCAAGCTTGTGGTTATGGTTTCGGTTTTCTTCAGCATGATCCTGGTCGCCCTGGGGGCCAGGTTCGGCTGGGAGGGTTTCGTGCGGGGCATCCTCCACCTGTTCAGGAATTATTAATCTATGAAACTGATAAAAAAACAGATACCTCTAGCCATAGTGTTCATAACCGGGGTGTTTACTCTGGTGTCTTATTATGTGCCCAATAAGACATCGATTGATTATATAGAAACCATGAACAAATGGCAAAATATCGTAGTCGCCTTTGCTTTCCTGCTGGGCCTGGTGAGCCTGTTTTTCTCCCACTACCATAAAATCGCAAGGAAAGCCGACGGCTGGGGCTACAGCATATTTGTGTTCGTGGGTTTTCTCACCATAGTCATTTCCGCCTACGTCAGCGGCGGCAGGCAGATGACTGATGCCGGGCTGACGCCGTTGGGGTGGTCGTTCAAGTATATCTACAACGCCTTGAGCGGAACTATGTTCGCGGTGCTGGCTTTCTATATAGTTTCTACCGCTTACAGGTCGTTTAGAATAAAATCCCTGCAGGCTTTCGTGCTGTTCGTGGCGGCCTTTATACTGATACTCGGCAAAGTTCCGCTGGGGCAGATAATCTGGGATTTGGCGCTTGGCTGGACCGGGGCCGGCGTTGACCAGGTGATAGAGTGGATAATGCAGGTGCCTGCTGTGGCAGGCAAGCGCGGCATCATGATAGGTATATCTATCGGCGCTATCGTGACCTCGCTCAAAATTATTTTCGGCATTGAAAAACAGTATATGGGAAAGGATTAGACATATGCTTAAGGAACAATTGCAAAAATTTTCCAGGATAGACCGGCGCTGGATTTTCCTGCTGCTGGCTATCACGCTGCTCGTCCCCATAATAAAGCCCATCGGTCTGCCAAACAAGACTATCGCCGAGGCCACCAGCCGGGTTTACGGGAATATTGAGAAACTGCCAGCCGGCTCTTTTGTGCTTTTCTCGCTGGACTATGATCCCTCCACGCGGCCGGAACTGCATCCGATGGCTACCGCGCTGGTGCGGCACGCTTTCAGCCGGAACTTGCGTGTGGGCGTGGTTACCTACATCGCCGGCTCCACGGGGCTGATAGAGGAACTCTTCGCCAGGGTTTCCAAGGAATACAATAAGTCGGATGGGAAGGATTATGTTATTTTACCGTACATGCCCAACATTCTGGCGGTCATGACGCAGATGTCCTCGGATCTCTATGGAATTTATACCAAAGACCGTAATGGTATAGACGTTCGCGGTATGCCTGTCATGAAGGGTGTTAAGAATTATAAGGACATGTCGCTTATCGTATGCGTCACGGGGACCGCAATACTGGATTACTGGGTGGCTTTTGTGGGAGATAAGTATAGTGTGCCGGTGGCCGGCGGCGTTACCGCTATCAGCCAGCCGGGTTACGGGCCCTACCTGCAGACTAATCAGCTAAAAGGCCTTATAGGCGGCATGAAGGGCGCCGCGGAATACGAGTCGCTTATAAAACAGCCCGGTAAAGGAACTTCAGGCATAGACGCGCTCAACCTGGCGCACCTGCTGGTGCTTGCGCTTATCCTGACGTCCAATATTATACTGTTAATCATTAAATATCTTTGATGCCATAGGCTTTAGTCCATAAGATATAGGCGGCGTTTAGAGTAGGTTGTTAAAGTTTATCTGTGCATAGCTTATGGCTTACGGCTTACGGCTTACGGCTTACGGCCTAAAGCCTATGGCAGAGAAGTAACTTCTATACGAGGTAATTATGTCAGAAACATGGATTATTATCGGTGGCTGGCTGGCAGCGGGGCTCACAATCTTTCTTTTCAGTTTCCTGTATAAGGATAATCCATTCTTTAAAATAGCGGAGCATCTTTACCTGGGCGCCGGCATGGGCTGGCTGTTCCAGGTTTCAGTCACTAATGTGTGGATTCCCAAAATATGGGAGCCTGTTTCAAAAGGCGAGTTGCTGGTTATAATCCCCTCCATCATGGGGCTTTCGCTGTTGACCCAGTTTATTCCTAAGATCTCATGGATTTCCCGCTACGGGTTTACTTTTATGATGGGTTACGGGTCAGGGCTGGCCATTCCAGCCGGTCTTTCCACCGACTTTATGAGCCAGATAGAGGGCACCATAAAGCCTTTCTCGCTGCTGGCCTCCATGAGCCCGTTTGCCATCTTTAACTCGGCGCTGATCGCGTTCGGCGCTATCTGCGTGCTCTTCTACTTCTTTTTTTCAGTGGAGCATAAAGGTCATCTTAAAAAAGTTTCCAATGTGGGTATTTATTTCCTGATGATCTACTTTGGTGCGGCCTTCGGCAATACCGTAATGGCCCGTTTTTCGCTTCTTTACGGCAGATTTGACGACCTTTACACATTCTCAGGCGCTAAGTACCTATACGCCACGCAGTTCATACTGACAGGCATGGTAATATACTTCCTGGTTTACGCGCTGTTTGCCGGCAGGAGTAAAAACGCCATAAAAGCCTGAAATCATAATTAACAAGAAAGGCGTCCGCCTAAGGCGGACGCCTTTTTTTGATTGCAACTGAAAGTTACTGAACGCAAGAATGGGGGCTGTCTTTTATGCGGTGCAGTTTATTTGGGGGCTTCAAATTTTGCCTTTGAGCGCAGTTCAACTACCAGATTCGCTAATTCTTGTGTGATAAGCTGGTCTAGAAGGTTCGCTTTTATACCTTCTTTTGCCGTTTCATATTTTATTTTTTCCGGTGGTCTCAATTCTTCCAGCTTCAGTATGCTGTATCCGCCATGGGTGGCAAGGGGTTTTGTGTACTGGCCCGGTTTTAAGGCAAAAACCAGTTCCCACAACTCCGGTTGCAGCATGTGCCTGGGGACAAAGCCCATGTCGCCGCCTTCGTTCTTACGTTTCTCGTCCGTGGATTTAAGGCTTGCGAGCTTGGCAAAATCCGCCCCGGACGAAAGAGCCGTGTAAATACCATCGGCTTCGGCCCCGGTTTTAACGAATATTTCGCGAAGATGGACGGATTCGGGAGTGGTGAAACGTTCATCGTCGTTGTCGTAGGTTTTTTGTATGTCGGTATCAGTCACGGTTATATTTTTTGTCGTAAGTGCCAGGTTCCTGATTAGGAACGCGTTTCGTAAAACAATTTTCAGTTCCTGCACGCTGCAGTTCATGGACTTGAGATTTTTTTCAAATTTCTCATTGTTCTTGTAATCGGCGCGCAGTTCTTCATATTTTTTCGCTACTTGTTTTTCATCCACTGTCACTTTCAGGCGCGCGGCTTCTTCAAGCAAAAGCCGCTCGTCCACCAGACTGGCGATCTCTTGTGCGGCGTATACCCACCAAAGGCGCTTTGTAAGTTCGTCAGCGGTTATGGCTTTGCCGTTTACGGTGAGAATAACCCTGGGCTTCTCCGCCCCGCCACCCGCAGCGAAGGCCTGCCGCGGGCCTATGGCGATGTCCGCGGCTGAGACACTGGCCTGCCGCGGGCCTATGGCGATGTCCGCGGCTGAGAAGCTTAGTAACAGCGCGGCTGATAATATTATTTTTTTCATCATCCATCCTCCAATGAGTTGTTTATTTATGAAAAGCGTTGTTAAGTATGGTATTCAACCAGCGGAATTTAGACAACAGCTCCACGGCAAGGTCGTCAAGGTCGGTTTCGGTCTTGTCCGCCATCGCCTTCCGGCGGCTTATCAGTATATTTTTAACTAGATATAAAAACTCTTGACTCTCAGACTGCCTGGACTTGCAGCTTGTTACTTGTAATGTCTTACAAGTTTTGAGGGGTCTATCTGCGCCAGTTCAAAGTCCTGGGTGGTTATTAGGGCGTGTTTGGGGCAGGTCTCGGCGCATTGCCAGCAGTACACGCAGCTGCCGAGTTTCATTATGCAGTCAAATTGTTTCTTAGCGGGGACCGCGGGTTGGCCCTGCTGCACAGGGGGCGCGGCGAACTGCTCTTCTGAAAGCGGGATCTCTATGGCCTTTGACGGGCACACGCGCACGCACATCTGGCAGCCTATGCATTTCCCGGAGTCAAAATCTATGCGGCCCCTGAAACGCGCCGTTACCCTGGCTTTTTCAAAGGGATACCCGCTTGTGGCCGGCTTTTTAAAAAGATGGGTAAGAACTTCGGAGAGCATCCTGGCTGGTTTTAATTTCATATAGAGGTTATCCTTTCAGGTCAGGTGAATAGGCTGCCCGCCAAACAGCCGGCGGGTCCGCTTGAGGCGGATAGGCAGTTAGACTATTAGGTAAGGCCGTCTGATGGCCAGAGGCCTTGATACGGCACTGGCATACCCCTGAACCAGATTTGACTAACAGCCTATAATAGCCTACAGCCTTCAGCCTATTCCCCAGCTTACAGCCTTGACTTAATAACTATATCCAAAAGTATCTGCGCCATGGCCATGGGCGCTAGTATCTTCCAGCAGAAATTGACCATCTGCTCAATGCGCAGGCGGGCCATAAGAACTTTTAAAAGGGCAAGCAGGAAAGTGACAGCAAGCGTTTTGGCGAGGAACAGCGCGAGGCCCGCCGCCCCGTAAAGGCCCCAGGCCCCGCCTAAAAAAACGGCGCTCAAAAGCGCCGCCCCCACCACAAGCTCCATGTCCACGGCAAGGTTAAAGTAGGCAAGCAGGCGGCCTGAATACTCGGTAAACTGCCCGCCTACTATTTCGTTTTTGGCGTGCGGAATATCAAACGGCATGCGCTCAAGTTTCCCCTGGAGCGCCAGTATAGCTACCAGGAAACCTATGAGCTGGGCCGCCATAAGGGCGGGACGCCCCGCGAAAAACACCGAAATTTCGGACAGGTTCCACGACCCCGCGAGTATCGCCGGCCCGATGAGAGAGAGCATCAGCGGCACTTCATAGGCAAACAGCTGGGTAAGCACGCGCATGGAGCCCACGGTTGAGTAAGGGCTCGCGGAGCTCCAACCCGCTAAAAAGAAAGTGACCGTGGGTATGGTAAGCAGGTAAACAACCACTACCATATTTCCCTGGAAAGGCGCAAAAAGCGATTCTGTTTTCCAAAGCGGTATCAGCATCAGCGCTGAAATTACCGCCGCTATCGCGAAATACGGAAGCACCTTGAATATCGCCGTGTCGCAGGCGTCGGGAATGATGGTTTCTTTGGCCAGCAGCTTTATAAAGTCGGCTGTAGGCTGATACCAGGGCGGGCCCACGCGGTTCTGCATCACGGCGCAGAGCTTGCGGTCAACCCACTGCAAAAAAAGCCCGTAGGCTGTAAGGAATATAAAGCCGGGGAAAACAATCAGATAAACCGCCGATGCCAGTAAAGAATCCGTGTGCATGTTTTAGTTCCTCTTGTTTAGGCTGTAGGCTGCTATAGAGCAATTAATGATGGTAGATAGTGGAGAGTGTAGTGTGTAGAGTAAATAAGGAGTATCTTTATGTACTCTACACTATCTACTCTCAACTCTACACTAACCTCTACGGCCTATCCACCTAAAATTTACTAAAATCAACGCCTTTGCGCTTATAGGCTTCTATACCGAGCCTGCGCAAATCTTCCCAGTCGTAAACCTGCGTTTTATCGGTTTTCCGGTCATAGACCATCGCCCTGTCGGTGCAGGACATACAGGGGTCAATGGCGGCTATCACAAGCGGCACATCAGCCAGCCACCCGCCTTCAAGCATGTAGGTGACGGACTGAAGGTTTGCGAGCGTGGGCGCTCTGACTTTCAGCCTTTCGGGCTTGTCTGTGCCGTTGGTTTTCAGGTAATGAATATCCTCGCCGCGTGGAGCTTCATAAAGGTTGACGACTTCGGCCGGGGCTATTCTGGGGGGCACTTTAACGGTTAGCGGCCCTTCGGGAAGGTAGTTCAAAACCTGCTTTATCAGCTTATATGATTCCATCAACTCAAGGGCTCTTACCACCACGCGGCCAAAAACATCGCAGCTGTCATGTGTGATAAGGTTAAAGTCCAGCTTATCGTAAAGCAGGTAGGGTGCGTCCTTGCGTACATCGCGTTTAACGCCGGACGCCCTTGCCGTGGGGCCCACCGCTCCGCGTTCCAGTGCCACCTCGTACGGAAGCTTGCCCACATTGGCGGCTCTGGCCCTCACCGTGGGTTCTTCAGTGGCTACTTTAATGTAGTACTTGGTGCGCTCTTCAAGGAAGTTTATCCGTTTTAAAACTTCGTTTTTCTGTTCCGGTGTAATGTCCCTGCGCACGCCGCCTATGGTGTTTATGGAATAATGGACACGATTGCCGGAGAGCAGCTCAAGGCAGTCAAGCACTTGTTCTCGGTCGCGCCAGGTGTACATAAAAAGCGTTTCAAAGCCGATTTCGTAAGCGGCAACGCCTAACCACAGCAGGTGGCTGTGCACGCGCTCCAGTTCGCCTACAAGCACGCGGATGGCGAGCGCCCTCTCAGGCACTTCGGCCTTTGCCGCTTCTTCCACATTAGTCACATAGCAGGTGGTATGGGAATGGGAGCAGATGCCGCATACCCGCTCCAGAAGATACATGTTTTGTATGAAAGTCCGTTCCTCCGCCGCTTTTTCCATGCCCCGGTGGTTATAGCCCAGGTTTATGGTGGCGTTTTCTATCTGTTCGCCTTCAAGGACCAGCATAAAATTTTCCGGTTCTTTAAGGGCGGGGTGCTGCGGGCCCAGGGGTATGGTTATCTTTGACATTATTTCGCCTCCTTGGCCGAGGCTGATTTTCTGGCGGCCTGGAAATCGGCGGTCTTCCAGCTTTTCCGCAGGGGATACTGGTCCTTCGGAAAATCGTCGGATAAAGGGTAACGCCTGCCGGGCGCAAGTCCTTCAATTTTTATGCCAAAAAGGTCCTCAAGCTCCCGTTCGTAGGAAATGGCGCCGGGGAATATGCCCGTGATCGTCGGTAGTTTTGGCGAGGAAAGAGGGGTTTTAACCTTTATTGTGGCCATAATATGGTTGTCGGTGGCGTGGTAAAAAGCGCCCAGGTTTTCCCCCTCGTCAAAACCGGTGATAGTGGAGATATGGTTATAGCCTGCGGCTTTCATAAATTTAAGTATTTCCACCAGTTTTTCAGGCGCGGCTTCAAGCCACACCCTGCGCGCGCGCCGGATATCTACCGCGCTTACGCCCGCGCCGAATTTGTTCTCAAGCATTTTTTTAAGTTCTTCTTCTTTCGCAAATTCACTCATAATTTATAACTCCTCAGGTTGTTTAGGCTGTAGGCTATTAGGCTGTTAGTCAAATCGGAGTATTACCTAATAGTCTAACTGCCTATCCGCCTCAAGCGGACCCGCCGGCTGTTTGGCGGGCAGCCTACTCACCTAGACAGTTACTTTTAGTTTTCAAGGCTTGAAAGCAGTTTTACAACGCCGTCTATTATAGCTTCGGGCCGTACAGGGCAGCCGGGAATATAAGCCGAAACCGGCAGTACCTGGTCAAGCCCGCCGGGTACCACTGAGTAGCACCCGGCGGGCTTGACCCCGGAGCAGCCGCAGGCGCCTATGGCCAGCACGAATTTAGGCTCCGGCATCTGTTCGTAAATACGTTTAAGGCGCGGTACCTGTTGCAGCGTTACCGGCCCCGATACAACCAGGACATCGGCGTGCCTGGGAGTGGATTTTAAAACTATGCCGAAACGTTCAATATCATACTTCGGCGTAAGGGCATCCACTATTTCTATGTCGCAGCCGTTACAGGCGCCCGAGTTAAAATGGAGTATCCAGGGCGATTTCAGCCTGGACCAGAGTATAAGTTTATCTATAGTTTTCATAAATTCCAGTCCCTTTTTGAGTGATTAAGTAATTGAGTGATTCAGTAATTAAGTTGCTCCCGTAATGAAAGTTTTAAAAAACTTAATCACTTAATCGCTTAATCACTTAATTACTCTTCTAATCCACGAAGAGTATGGCAAGTATAACCGCCACCGACATAAGATAACCGGCCACCAGCCAGGGCCCGGCGGAGCCGGGGTTAAAGCTCCAGGTGGCTATCATCAGGGCCGCCACATGCAGAAGCGTGAAAAAAATAGCGAAGGGAAAGAAGCCCTGGTAGTCCGGGCTCACCCTTTCCCCGCTCACTTCTTCTCCGCAGCCGTAGGGTTTGTTCTTTCCGGAGCCGGGCACGATTTTGGGCGCGGGCGCGAGCGGCGCAAGTAATTCGGACACAACCATTATAAACAGCAAAGCTGTTATGAACGCTATTGGCGGTGAAAGCAGTATATTCATAGTTAGAAGCCTCCGCGTAACTAATCAGGTTGTTTAGGCTGTAGGCTATTAGGCTGTTAGCCACATCTGACTCTTACCTAATAGTCTAACTGCCTACAGCCTATCTGCTATCCTTTCAGTCCTTTCAGGTTCCAGATATCTACTGACTTATTGATCCGGAAATTTTTGGCAAGCAGCGCGAGCCCGGCCGCCACTACCACCACCTCTATAACTATCATGGTGATTATTACGGCCTGCGCGAGGCTGAGGTTGCTTGTTAGGGCGCCGCTTGAAATAACGGCTAGCAGTCCGGCTTTTGACATTATTTCAAGGCCGATAAGCTGCCGCAGGAGGCTGCGTGAAACCAGCATGCAGTAAAGCCCGATGAACAGGATGAGGGCTATGAAATACCAGTCAAGAGCGAAGGAATTTGTCATTTATTCCTCCTTGGGAATATGGATTTTATAACAAAAACTCCGGCCGCGAGCATCGCTATCTGGCCCAGCAGGTCGGGGCGCCTCGCGGTCCAGAGGGTTATACCGATGGGGTCTTGCCCTGCGGTTGAAACGGTGCCGCCGGTGATAAGAGTTTCAAAAAATCCCGGGAGCGTAAACCACAGGATTATGGCGGCTCCGGCCGCGGCGAGCGGCAGGACCAGGAACTTCACCCGGCCGCGCGCGTCAGCGTCTTCACTTTGGCGCACCAGGCTGACCGCTCCTACAAAAAGCACGGTAATAAGCCCCGCGCAAACCGAAAGTTCAAAAACCGCGGCCAATGGCGCCATGAAATCAAAGAGTATGAGACTTGTCCCTATGCTTACGAGCGCCAGCATTATAGCGCCTATAAGCAGATCGCCGGCCATTACCGCACCCGCCGCGCAAATTGTGGTCAGTAAGAACAGCAGTGTGTGGTAGGTCATAAAATCATCCTCTTTGCGATGGTTTCAACCAAGTAAGCGTAGAAATATGGGAATAACAGGCCAACCGCCACTATAACGGCGCTCATCAGCACTACAGGGGCCAGCATTGGCGCGGAAACTTCTGAAATCCCGGCGGCCGCGCTCTTTTTGCCGAAGAAAATTTTCTTCTGCATTACCATGAAATAGGCAAGCGTTACTATGCTGAACAGGAGAGCGAGGAGCGCGTAAACTTTTGCCCCCCCCGCCCATAGGGCCACTATGATAAGCAGTTTGCTCCAGAAGCCTGAGAGCGGCGGAATACCGGCGGTAGAGAGAAGCGCTATAACCGAGGTCCAGGAGGTCCAGGGCATGGCGTGTTCCAGACCGCCCATTTTGTCCATGTCGGTTGTGCCCGCGGCTTTTTCAAGGCTTGCGCTGTTTAAAAACAGGACGGTTTTAAAAGTGGCGTGGTTGAATAAATGGAAGATGGCGGCTATAAGGGCAAGCGGGGTGCCAAGCCCCGCCGCGAGTACTATGTAGCCGAGCTGGCTTATGCTTGAGAAGGCAAGCATGCGCTTTAAGTCTTTCTGGCGCAGGGCCGCGATGGCCCCCACGGCTATTGAAAGCATGCCCAAAAACATCAGCGTGCCGGCAAGCGCCTGGGCCTCGCCTTCAGAGAACCGCATAAGCATGGAGATTCGTATTATCGCGTATATGCCGGAAATCTTGGTTACTATGCCGGCCAGATGAGTGGATACCGGGGCGAAAGAGCCCTGATAGGCGTCGGGCACCCAGGCGTGGAACGGCGCTACGCCGGCCTTTATAAGGAAACCAAGCAGTATCAGGCCTATTCCAAAAAGCGCCGCCCCGTCGGGTGAGCCGGCGGACATGAACATCTTTACGTTTTCAAACGAGAAGCCGCCTACGGACAGGAGCAGCAGCGAAAGCCCCACTATTATGGATACGGAAGCGGGGAAGGTCAGTAAAAAATATTTTATAGCCCCTTCAAGCCCGGCCGAAGTGTCGTCCGTGGTAATAAGGGCGAAAGAGGTTACCGCGAGCACTTCAATGTAAATATAGAGCGTAAAGAAGTCGGAGGTGGTTACCACGCCGCACATGGCGGCCACTGAAATCAGCATCAGGCAGAAATACGCCTGCCGGTTGGCCATGGGGCCGGCGAAAAACGCGGAGAAGAAAACCACGCACAGCGCCACCAGGTAAATGGTAAACACCATGAGCAGCGAGAACCCGTCACCGGGTATATTTGAGAATGACTCTGCTATGTTTGACGGGTTTAAGAGCAGGTATGCCATATTGGCGAGACCCGCAAGCAGGGTGACATTCGCGATAATATCCGCGATACGCGGTTTGTTTCTGGCGGCGAAGGGTATGACGATGGCGCTTAAAAGCGGGATTAAAATGTAAGCAAGGAGACCTCTTTCCATTATCTTATCCCTCCGTAATTAGCGGTTATGAAGATATAGGCGATGGCGCCCGCTATGGTAAGCGTCATATAAAGCGGGTAAGAGCCGTTGTGGAAGCGGCCTGAGGCCTGCGAGAAGGCGCCGCCAAGGCGCGAGGGCAGGGCGTCCGTAAGATAGTCAAAGAAGCGGTCTATTTTATAGAGCGCCGCAGCGGCAAACGGGACGGAACGCATGATAACCTCGTAGGGGTCAAAGAAACGCTTTTCTGCCAGAGCGTAGGTTTCTTTCAGCAACGGGGCGTTGTGTATGTGGTCGGAGGCTTTGAATGCCCTGCCGCCTGAAAGCGCGTAACCGGCCGCGTGGTTTATTACGGCCGCCAGTATTACTATTATGGAAAGCCAGTACAGTTTGTCGGGGTGGAAACCGGCAAGAACGGGTACTTCAAGGTTAAGGGCATGCAAAGACGGAGCCAGCAGCCAGTTTGCGGGCAACTCTGCGCCGAAACCGAAAGCGATGCAGATGGCGGCAAGTATGGCCATCGGCAGCAGGTTTGAGAACGGCGCCTCCCTGACCTCCTTAAGATCGTCGGGGCGCTTGCCGAAGAATACGGAGTGGCCCAGTTTAAGGAAGGAGGCCAGCGTCAGGAAAGAGCCAAGCTCGGCCGCCAGGAAAAATACCGTGTATCCAGTGGAAAGGGAGCCTTTATAAATCATTTCCTTTGAAAAAAAACCGTTTAAGGGAGCTATGCCGGAGATGGCGGCTGCCGCTATTATGAAACAAAGCCCCGTTATGGGCATGGCCTTAAAAAGCCCGCCCAGTTTTGAGAGGTCGTTCGTGCCGGTCCTTTTCTCCACCGCGCCGGCCGTCATGAACAGGCAGGATTTGTATACGGCATTATTGAGCATATGAAACAGCGCGCCCGCTATGCCTATGGGGTTAAGAGTGCCGATGCCGAGTATCATGTAGCCGGCCTGGCTTACGGCGTGGTAGGACAGCAGGCGCTTGTAATCGCTTTGCACGAAAGCCATCATCACGGCGACCAGAATGGTCACCGCTCCCAGCGTCATCAGTACCAGCTGCATGGTCCCGTTCAAGGCGAACAGGTAAACGCTTATGCGGGCCAGGAAATAAATGCCCAGCAATTTATCCACGGCCGCGGGCACATAAGCCATGAAAGGGGCGCTTGAGTCGGAGGCGGCGTCGGGTATCCAGGTATGAAAGGGAAAAGCTCCAGCCTTTGAAACCGCGCCTATCATCATCAGCACATAGGCGAGTCCCGCCCAGCCGTTCATGGTAAGTTTTGCGCCCGCGATCACGCTCATGTTCATGGAGCCGGAGATGCAGGCGACTATGGTAACGCCGACCAGCAGACAGAGGTCCGTTACGGCGTTTATCAGAAAAGATTTTTTAGCCGTATTTTTTGCCGCGTCTGTTTTCTGCGAGAGGGCTATAAAAGTGTAAAGAAATACCAGAAGCCCTTCCCAGAAGAAAAGCAGCGCCAGCAGGTTCTCGGAGAGCACGGCGCCCGCCGCGAACGCCTGGGTCATAAGCAGGTTGAAGAAAAACCACTTTGAGCCGCCTTTCTGTTCAAAGCTGAAAGAGTAAACCGATATAAGGAAAGAAAAGAGAGAAATCGATATGAGCACGAACGAGCTTAACTGGTCGGCCCGGAGAGTGAAATTAAAGCCCGCTCCCGCCCAGGGCATATTCAGGGTTAAAGGCTGGCCGAAAAGAGCGGACATAAGCGTAGAGGCGCCCGCCATCAGGCAGACCGCTGTTACGCCCGCGGTAAGCAGTTCCCTGATGTATTTTGTTCTCTCAGGCAGGGTAAGCAGGATCAGAGCCGAAGCCAGCGGCAAAACTATGGGTATGAGTATGAGGTTCATCATTGGAGGTTCACCCCTAATTGGTTTGTAAGCAGGTCAACATAAACGGAGGGATAATAAATAAGTGCGCCCAGCGCCAGCCCTATAAGGCCGAGCGCTAAAACGCTTGCCACCATCACGGTAGAACCTTCGCGCGGGGAGTCCTGTTTATCCGGTCCCATGAACACCAGGTAGAACAGACGGAACAGGTACAAAAGCGTCATTACCGCGCCGGCTAAAAATATAAGTATCACGGAGAGGCTTCCGTTCTGGGCCGCGCCGGAAAACACCATGAATTTGCTGAAGAAACCGCCGAACGGCGGTATGCCCATTACCGACAGCGAGCACATGGCGAAGGCAAGGCACGTTACCGGCATGGTTTTGCAGAGCCCCCCCATTTTTGTGATGTCCTTGTTGTGGGTTTTCTGCTCTATTATGCCGGCGCACAAAAACAGGCCGCCCTTGGCTATGCTGTGCATAAGGATATAAAGGAGCCCGCCGATAAAGGCGACCTTGTTGCCTGAGGCAAGCCCAAGGAAGATGAAAGCTATCTGGCTTACCGTGGAATAAGCGATTATTCGTTTTATATCTTTTTCCACCAGTGCCGCGCCCGCTGAAACAAGGGCGCTTGCGCCGGCTATCCAAAGCACGGCCTGTGAAAATTCCGGCGGCGCCGCGAAAGTAACGCCGAAGATCCTCGCGTAAGCGTAAACGCCTATTTTAACCAGCACAGCCGCGTGCAGCAGCGCGGTTACGGTTGAAGGGGCCACGCCGGCGTCCGGCAGCCAGGTGGAGAAGGGCAGTGTGGCCGACTTTGCGAGTATGCCCATAAGTATCAGGGAGGCCGCCAGTATGGAAATGCTTTCTCCGTGGAGCAGGCGCATGTCCATTGAGCCTTTGTCAAAATAAACCAGCAGAATACCGGCCAGCATGCACAGGGCGCCGAAAACCGTGACCAAAAATGTTTTATTGGCTTTCAGCACATCCCTGTCGCTCCTGAAAAAACCGACCAGCCGCCAGCTGGCAAAGGCGGTAAGTTCCCAGAACACATACATCCAAAGGAGGTTTGCCGAAAACACCAGCCCCATCATGGAGCCCAGGAACAATACCACCATGGTGTAGTATTCGGTTTGGTTCTCGTAGTGGGAAATGTAGTCAACGGAATAAATAAGGATTATGGCGCTTACGAAGGAGGAAATGGCCGCCATAAAAACGGCAAGCATATCGGCCGAGAGAATAAGGTCAAAACCCAGCGGGAAAGAAATAGAGTAGCTTGCGATAACACCGCGCATAGCGTCCGGAAGCATATAGGCGGCCGCGATAAAGGTAACAAGCCCCAACGTTACGGCTAGAATGTTCCTTACGGCGGTGGAGATCCTGCCGGCGAAAGGTATTAAAAAAGCGCCCAGTATAGGCGCCGCTACCGCTGTTTGCAGGGCTGTCAGACTCATATTCAAGTGGGATTGGTCCATAATTTTTCCTCTGGTTATAATTGTAATAAAAAGTTGAAAGGATATTCAAATGCTATCGCGGAATATAGACGGGGACCGGTGTCAGACAGGCGTTGTTTAAGGTTTCTTCTTTAAAATTATAATCCAATATTAATCTTTCAACAACGTCCCCTATTGCCCATAACTTGAAGGCCCGTTAAGACTTTCATTCTGTGTTCAAAGTGTGGCACTTCAAGATCAATAAATTTTTGTCCCCTCCCCTTTTTATACAGTTGGCGAAGATATAGGGATACAGAAAAGATGGTGAGTTTTGAAAACTTAGTTTTTATCCGCAAATGAAGCGGCCTTATGGAGAGGATAGATAACGGGTTTAGTCCTTTTTTATCGGAAGAGACTGGCATCCAATAAATGAGTAAGGGTTCAACCTTGAATTTCTTATATTTCTCTGGCTTACGCATTGTGAGTAAAACTTTAGTTACACCATTTGGATGCTCGTGATGTTTTGAAAAATTTCCTTTCATTTCACGTTTCCAGTAATGGCGGTATGCTTTCTCAATCCCTTCGTCGCTGGCATCAGATTCTAAACGTATGCCACCAATAGCGGTTGCACCCCAGTTCTTAATCTCACACTGGTATAATCGCTTGTTTTGTTTATCTAATATCCACCGATCCAACCATTTACCTTTCCTGGTGCCGGGAAGTACCGAGTCAGTAAGAATATCAACTTTTCCTTTTCTGAAATGCTTGTATATGGAGGCGTTCAAATCTTCCCCGAGGATAGCCATGAGCGCATTTGCATCTCCTTTGTCTGATTCTTTTTTACCGTCGAAGAAGTCTAGTAACTCTTTAATGATGAATTTCATAAATTTACTTTTTTATCTGTAGGAAACATCAGCACTGTTATCGTAAGTTCCCCCCTGCCTGAAGCTTCCGGCCTCCTAGAAAATTTGCAAAAAGTCTTCCCCTCTCGCTATAATACCAAAAGCGGGGTGTTTTTATTAAATTCTTACGTGGTTTTCCCAGCCGTCCACCGAGACGGACAGCTGGGGGAGTCAGGGGACGTTGTTGAAAGATTGATTATTTATGCACCGCAAGATTTTCATGCAAGTCTTTCCCCCTCTCTACAAGTCTTGAAATTGCCCCGCAAGTTAGCCTTAAATCCCTTGTTAGCTCCACACCGCTGATTTTACTCCTTTTCTTTGCAAGATAATAATATACCACTTTCCCTTTTACAGTCCCCTGCTTGCGGCGTCACCGGGCTGCCGATGCAGCGCCTGTCTTCGCGGACCGCTTTCCTTATGATTGCGGCTTGAATTAGCGGCGTCGCGTTCGGTTAAAGCCGCGGCCTCCGCAGCGGGGTGTTTTAACACTTCAGTGAGATAAACCCGCAGCAGTTCACGCAGGCGCGCGCGGGAGATGGCGTGTGTCTGGCGGGTCCGGTCATAAAGCCAGTCGCTTAAGCGCAGGAAATTATTGAAGGGCGAAACGCCGCCGCAGATCAACGCCGCGGTTTCGCGGAAGATGCCGCTGTTCGCGATTAAATCCCAGTACCGGGCGAAACGGCGCAGCCGCTGCATGGTAACAAAATCCAGCAGGCTGTTCTTACGCAGCTCGTAAGGCGGATAAGGGCTGTATACCATGCCCCATTGCCCGTCGTGCCGCGCTATGGGCGCGCCGCGCAGCCGCTTGAGTATCCCCACCTGGATCTCGTGCGGGCCCAGGGCGGCCAGCCTGTCGAATCCGGCCGCGAAACTCTCCAGTCCCTCCCCCGGCAGGCCCGCTATCAAATCGGCGTGGATATACGCGCCGGTTTCCCGGCGCAGCCGGATAATATTTCTTTCGGCGGCCGCGTTGTCCTGGCGGCGGTTAATGCGCGCGGCCGCGGCTTCATTAAAAGTCTGCACCCCCAGCTCCAGTTGCAGGGACCCGGCGGGAAATTTTTTTATGAGCAGGTAAAGTTCTTCCGGCAGACGGTCAGGTGTCATCTCAAAATGCAGGAAAAGCCCGGGCCGGTATCTTTCAAGAAAAAAGCCCATAATGGCAGCGGCGCGTTCAATATCCAGGTTGAAAGTGCGGTCCACGAATTTGAAACGGCGCGCCCCCCGCGCAAGCAGTTTTTCCCATTCCTGGAACAGGCGTTCCTGCGGAAAATAGCGCACCGCCGTGTCAAGCGATGACAGGCAGAAATCACACCCGAAAGTGCAGCCCCTGGAAGCCTCGGTATAAATCACGCGGTTTGCTATATCGTCATCACTGTACAGGCCATAAGGCAGGGCCAGCGCGCCAAGGTCTGGGGTGTTGGCCGCAACCACGCCCCGGGCGGGAACCTGCCCCGAAATCAGCCGGCGGCATAACTGCGCGAAAGCAAGGTCTCCCTCGCCGGTTATAACAAAATCGGCCGCGCGGCATATTTCCTGCTCTGAAGTTTCATGGCTGACCTCGGGGCCGCCCAACACTACTATCAGTTCCGGCCTCAATCGTTTAAGCTCCTCCACGAGCATAAGGCATTCCCGCGCGTTCCACACATAAACGCCGATACCGACTATACGCGGCTTCACGGCGAGGACGGCTTCAACGGCTTCCGGCGTGCGCAGGTCCAGGTTGAACTCCATTATTTCCGCCTGTGACGCAAGGTCGCCGAGGTTGGCCATAAGATAACGCAGCCCGAAAGAGCAATGCTCGTAACGCGCGTTAAAAGTGGCAAGCACAATGTCAGCCATCGGTTTTAAATCTCCGGCACTAACCTGAATCCTTCAGTTGAAGGATTCCCGGCGCAAGAGCGCCGGCGCGCTTCGCGCGGGTTACACCCTCGCGAACCCTGCGCGCATTGCGCTTGATTCGCGACCCGTAGAGCGGGGAATCCTGCAATATTTCTGTTCCCTGATTTTCTCAATGAAAACCATGTTGAACTGCAGGATTCGGGCTAAAGCTTCGATTATATTAAAGCAAATGCGCTATGGTATACGATAATTACCCAATATGGCATAGGCCCATCAGCCTTGTATAAATAGGCCCTAAGTCCCTTGCTGAGACATGGCCACGCGGCTAAACTATACAAGCGGGAAATGATGTACCGTGTTGTTTAAAGACTAAAAAGAGCGGCAGACTAAGGATTCATCATGAAAAAACTATTTTCCATTATCGCGGGGGTGGCTGTTGTGGCGGTCCTGGCTGGTGGAAACAGGGCAAACGCAGCCGATAACAATCCCGCGTTTGACGCCGACTATTTTGAAAGTTTTAAACCTTCCATTTCCCAGGTCCGGATCCCGGAACCGTCCGCGCCGGAGGCTGTTGACAAGCAGGGGAATTCCCCGGAGAAAAGCTCCGGACAGGACAGCGTGCCCGTGCATGGTTACACGCCTCAGCAGAAGAGCATGATGGATGCCAACAATGACAGCCTGCAAAAATCTTTCAGCCTGCGGAGACGCCTCAAGCTGTCTAAATCCCCGGGCCAATCCGACAATGAGCCGGCGCCGGTCAAATACAGGCCGTATGCCGATTATGAAAAACCGGGCTATCTGATAATGAGTTCGGGTTTTAATTTTGAATCACGCCAGGCGAAGCTTGAAATGGCCAAAAACCTGCCGTCCGACGGGGTTCTGGTGATATTCGCTGATAACCCTTCCGAATCGGTCAAAGAACGAATTCTTAAGGATTATGAAAGCGTTCTGCCGCGCAGCCGGATTAAAGTCATTTCTCTTGATGGCGCGGGGAACGGCTTTTGGGCCCGGGACGGTATTCCAGTGCCCGTATTAGATCAGGGTAATAAGCTTACGGTGGTTGATGCCAAATATTATCATTACTTTGAGCCCGACAGTGAAATCAGCCGGATCTTTAAAACCGGGCTTGAAAAACACGAATATTATTTTGAGGGCGGCAACTTCCAGGCCAATCACGCCGGTGTTTGCATGATCGTAAACAATGAGCGTCACGCCAAGATACCGGATGATATCTTTTCCGGACAGTACGGTTGCAAAAGCCTGATCCGGCTGCCTTTTGTGGACGGTATAGGCCACGTTGACGAACGGGCCCGGTTCATAAATGAAAAGACTATCGTCACCGACACGCCGGCATACAAGGATATCCTGGAAGGGAAGGGCTTTACCGTGCTTCTGCTCCCGAAGCCGGCGAAAGAGTACGAAACCTATGTCAATTCTTTGATTATGAACGACCATGTGGTGGTGCCGGTTTTTGGCGAAGCGACCGATGCCCAGGCGCTTGCTGTATACGAAAAGCTCGGACTTACAGCTTCGGGCGGCCAATCCTCTTCGCTTTCCAATAACGGCCAGGGGTCTATTCATTGCATTACGATGACCTACCCAAAGGTTCCCGTAACCGAATTGATGAAAGCCCTTGGCGCGAAAGAGTTATAACAACCGTAGTGCCAAAGCCCGGCCGGAAGGCGCCGGCGGTTGTTTTTCCCGGCGTAAGCCCCGCGTGAAAATATCCGCGGGTCTGTTTCCCCGCATATCAGCATATACATGCAGCCATTTTTAGCCGGCGTCGCGAATCCAACGGCCGGTTTCCCCCCCGGACACTATTTAATAAAAATCAGGCGGGTTTTCCAGGCAACGGAGAGATCGGATATGAAACAGTGGAAAATGGTTTTTTTCGGGTTAATACTTTTTATTCCTTCAGGAGCATCCGCTTATGAAACCGAACGGATAAGCGGGTATAAAGGCGCCCGGTGGGGAATGTCTCCCGTTCAGGTGAAGAAAGTATTGAATTTAAAAGTGGCAAAAACGGCATATGCGCGTTCCAGCAAAATTCCTTATAAAAATTCCGATTATGTCGGTTTTAATTTCGGCGGCTCCTTGATCCTGGAATGCTGGTTTTACCATGGAAAGTTATACCGTGTACGGCATCCATTCAAGGCTGGCGATATAAAAACTTACGATGTCCGCATGGCCCGTGAAGATAAGTATGGAAAACCGGCGATTGTCGGCGCCGGAAATATTCAAACAAAAGAATGTGACGCCAAAGGCGATGACACCGGCACGGAATGTTTTGTATGGAACGCAGGTATTTCGCGGATTACTTTGTGGGGAGGCATGACAGGATTATCCAAAGGATATGCCAGAAATGTAGATTATGAAGAAGTGATATCAGGCCAAAAAGCCAGGGACGAAGTAGAACTTAAAAAACATAAAAAAGAGGCAAAACGCGCCCAGTGATATATTGTTTGAATAGCCCATTTATAACACATAGGTCTTAAAGCTATGCCGGCATAGGTCCTAGTGCCCATTACACTTAATAATATAGTTGGTAAAGTATACTTATGCGCAATATACGATTGAAACATTACCAGGGGCGGATAATAACGGCAGTAATGCTCCTTGTAAGTTCGCAATTTGCGGCAGCGGGTGAGTCTAAGGCTTATGATGAGCTTTGTAATATGGCTGCTGCCGCCGGTATTCCGTCTGCTTTCACCGACTGGACGCCCGCGCAAGGAGCCTCTTCCCGCAGCAAACTTCCTGCTGAAGCTTATGGCGCCGGAATGGCCGGCCCGGCGGCCGCCCCGGACCGCGCGGTTGCTTATACGGCGGCACAGGCAAAGCGGCTTTCGGCCATGGCCAATGAGGGATTAACCCTGGTTAAAAGCATAAATGGCGGAATGGACAGGCAGGACCAATACCATTACTCGGGCGTTCCTTCTGTTGTCACGCGCGTATCACCTGCCGAAGTCGGCGTCAAGCGGCACTGGACCTCTAACGCGCAGTACGCCGGGGTCCCAGTTGTGGACCTGATTGTGAAGAGCGGTTTATTGAAGGCCGGTCCGCGCCCGTACATAATCCCTGAGTCGCACAGGGCCGATTATTATTCTGATCTTCATGGCGTTTTTTTCACTACTCCGGAGTTTGACCCTTCGCAGCTCTGGATGGGGCTGGGAGCCGATTCTGATTATGTTGATTTTGTCGTTGACCCCGGCATGGGCGCGCTTTATCTGGCTCCGGGAAATTATCTGTTCCCCTGCCCGCAGAACACGCAAACATGGATCCGTGACGCATATTCAAAGTGGAAGGGAACCGGCGTGATGCCAAAGGGAATGGAAGGTATTTTCGCGCAGATTGACAGCGAGGGCGGGTTGCAAGACGCGATTGATGTGCCTATTACCGTTGTGCGTTATCAGAAAAACGGCAAGGTCAAGGTCTTGCGCCCTGACCTTCTGGGAAAACCATAAAAGGGCTGTTAAACTGATTTATTGAATTTCAATAATTTTATATTTTCTGGTGCCGAGCCCTATGGCTTCCCCGTATTCCATGCAGGGCAGCCCGGAAACGCCGGTCTCACGCTTAAAAACATCAGAGGCATCCGCCGCTTTGCTTACAAGGTCGTAGCTGGCCTGGTCAAGCGCCACTGGATCGTTTGAGGCCAGTATCCCAATATCTCCCATAAAAGGTTTCGGCGCGCCGGAACGGCAATCGCAGGCGGCGGAAATATTCATAAGCAGGTTTATGTAGGTCATTTTTCGCCCGGCTGTCACCCCTTTAGCATACTCTGCCAGCTTTTCCTGGAAAACTATCCCGCCGGTGGACCGCTGGGCGCTTGCAATAGCCTTGTAAGGGCACATTTCGGCGCATTTGCCGCAGCCCGTGCATTTTGCCTCATCCACGGTAAAATCTTCCCTTATCGCGTTGACCGGGCATTCGGTTATGCAGAGACCGCACCGGACGCATTTTGAATTGCGTATCCTGGGGAACAGCCCGGAGTGCTGGGCTTTTTTGCCGGAGGGTGAGCCGAAACCCATGGCCAGGTTCTTTATCGCTCCGCCGAAACCCGCACCGCCATGGCCCTTAAAATGGGAGATTACAAGGAATGAGCCGTACTTGTCCATATTGCGGCCTATTATTACCTTGTTGAAATATTTTCCGTTATAAGCAACGGCTTTTTCCCCGTCCGCGTCCAGTATGTCTATGGGGGCGTAAACCCAGCCATGTTCTTTGGCGGTGGCCAGATGTGCCTTTGTGTCTCCGCGCGATCCGCCGTAGAGCGTGTTGGTTTCAACAAACGTCCCTTTAAGCTCCTTTATCAGGCTTTTCAGCAGTTCAGGCGGAATAAAGTTCTCGTTTCCCTTTTCTCCGAAATGCACCTTCACGCCCAATTTGCCGGAAGGTTTAAATCCCAGTTTTTGATAGGCGGTTTTTAACGCTGCAGGGGAAATTGTTTTTGAAAAATAAACAGTCGCGGGTTTTACGGCGGGTGGCTGTTCTTTCGCGCCGGTGAAATAGAACAGACCGCCGTACAATACGGTAAAAAGCGTGAAAACTGCAAGGCCCTTTTTCATATTTGTGAAAAATTCAAATCGCACCTGAAAAATACTAAATTATGCCGCCTTTCCGCCCATAAAAGAGTTTGGGGATTTCTTTTTCAAAAAACTCTTTTATTTCAGTCCAGGCCGCGGGTTTGAGCATTCTGGGCATCGGCTCTTTTTCCGCGTCCTCAAAATATACCAGCGCTTTCGCGGCCTGAACCGCAAAATTGGGGTGGTTCGGAAATTTTAGTTCCGCCCATTTGAAGAGATCGGTTGCTTTGTGCAACCGGCACATAAAAAACAAGTCAATGAAATCCTTTTTTGAGCCACGGCTTACCACGGCGCTCAGCTTCATGGCCGAGATGTCTTCAACGGAGGCGATTTTAAGCCCGGCCCATTTTGACGGCGGCTTAAGCAGTTCATAAGGATAGTGGAAAAGGCTTACCGCGGTATTTCCAAGCCGCAAGTGGCAGGTTCCATCTTTCTCATCCAAAATTTCCACTTTGCCGGATATTTCAAGGGTTTTTTTCAGCGCTGTTCTGTCCGAATGGTTCAAAAGACAGTCCACTGAAAAAAGATCAAGGTCCAGCGATATCCTGTGCCCCAGCCGGAGAGCCAGGCCCGTGCCGCCGGCCAGATAAAAATTCCCACCCGCGGCCAAAGCCAGCCGTAGGGCCGCATCGCGCCCGGATTTATCCAGAACTTTTTTATGCCAGTTCATTTTCACCTCTTCCAATGCCTGCGCAGGCGCCGTATCAAGGGCTATGCCCATCAGACGGCCAGATTCCGGCGTTCCGCCACGCCGGAACTGGTTTTGGATTTGCACCCAGAACAAGCGACCATAGCCGGAGCGAGCGTGAACCTAAAAGCCGGGTACCGTCCGCCTCTATAAAAGTGGACAGTTCCCCCCGGCCATAGCGCTTAAAAATCCACTTTATCTCGCCTTGCCCTCCGTTTTCCAGCACGCGCGATATTACCAGGGTTTTGTCCCTTCCCGCGTTGAGCTGTGAAATCTCGTATTCGGGAAAAAGCGGTCCCAGCCTTTTTGGCAAAGGCTGGACGGCCAATGGGCTGCGCGCCGTCTGCTTCACCTTGGCGGCATCCAGCAGCCATTCTCCCAGAAGTTTTGCTTCCGGTTTGAGAAGTCCGGTTTTGATGTAGCGGTAAACCTGCCTGCGTGTGCGCCTCAAAATTAGTGCGGCCTGTGCAACCGTGAGCACCTCCCTGGTCCGCCCCCCCGCTTCCAGGAACAGCTCTCCGTTGCTTTTCTGTATAAGCGAAAGTTTAATCTTCATTACATATAGTATGACATGAAAGTACTAAAAAGTCAATGCTTTTGCGGGTTTGGGGACGGCGGCAGGTTCCCTTGTCCGGTCAGCCCCGGCAGCCCCAGGCGGTTAAAATTTCACGGGCCATGTCTACCATGGCGGGTAGCGCCTGTTTGGCTTCGGTGGTAAGGGTTTCACGGAATATTGTAGGGTCGCTTACCTCCATGCATACCACCTGAAGCTCCCCCGGAAAAGCCATGCCAAGCCGCTCTGCCAGCTCCAGAATATGCGGCAGCCCCGCCGCGTGCTGCGACGGCGCCACACAGCGGCGGAAATCCTCCCGGTCCCAGCGCAGAATCGTCCCTGCCGGACATTCGCCGGTGGCGGCCGCGTCAAGAATAATCACCCTTCCGTAAGGCTCAAGATGGTCCAGCAGCGGCAGCCCAGCCTCCCCGGTTTCCACCACCTCCACGCTACCGGAGAACTCCGTGCGCAAAAGCCTGGCCGCGTGGAAAGCCACGCCGTCATCTCCCAGGATGTCGTTGCCCAAGGCGAGGACCAGGGTCTGTTTAGGATGTTTCATTGAATATGTATAGCAACAGAAGGCAACGGAAGGCAACAGAAGGCAACAGAAGGCAACAGAAGGCAACAGAAGGCAACAGAAGGCAACGGAAGGCAACGGAAGGCTACGGAAGCAACTGAAAGTAAGAAAAGGAGTTGCTTATGCTCTTACTTGCTGTAGCCTTCAGTTGCTTTCTTTAGCTTTCCGTTGCTATCAATTACGCCGTATCTCCCTGATAACTGCGCCTTTCAGGTCGCGCAAAGTTACTATCATGGGCATTTCGCCCGGCAGTGTGTGCGTGGCGCAGCCGAAGCACGGGTCGTAGGCCCGGAAAGCCATCTCCACCATGTTCAGCAGCCCGTCGTTAACTTTGCCTTCCTTTATAAGGCCTTTGGCCGCCTTATCCACGCTCATGGCTATACGCGCGGAATTATTCAGCGTAGCCACTATCAGGTTCGCCCGGCGTATAAGGCCTTTCTCGTCAGTCTCATATTGGTGTATAAGCGTGCCGCGCGGGGCTTCCACTACGCCTACGCCTATCTTCGGAGTTTTGGAGGGGATTGTACGGAATTCTTTGCCTGTTATTTCCGGGTCGTTTGTCAGTTCCACCATGCGTTCGGCGGCCTGTATCATTTCAACCACGCGCGCCCAGTGATTGGCCAGTGTATGGTGCACCGGCTTGCCGCCCAGCACTTTAAAATATTCTTCATAAGCCTTCTGCGCTTCCGGTGTGGACATGCCTTCGGCCGCATTAAGCCGCGCCATGGGCGCCACGGCAAAAATTCCGCTGGAGTTTCCTTCAACGAAGCCGTTCCAGCCCACCTTTTTAAGGAAAGGAAACTTTATATAGCTCCATGGTTCCACGTGCTCCGAGATGTGTTCCAGGTAATCCCTGGCGGGGAATTTGGCGTATTCCTTGCCCTCGGGAGTAACCACGCGCAGTTCTCCGTCGTAGAAGCTCACCTTGTTGTTTTTATCCACCAGGCCCATGTAGTAGGTTTTATGCGTGAACATATCGGAGGTTATCAGTTTCACGTAAGCGTCGTTCTTTAAAACAATGTCGTGAAAGACCTGCAGGGTGAATTTAGCGAATTCCAGGGCCTCTTTAGCCGTTTCCCGGAGTTTAGGCAGTTCTGAAGCGGAGATCCCCTTGGCCACGCCTCCGGGCAGGCCCATTACCGGGTGTATAACCTTGCCGCCCGCGTAATTGATAATATCGCGGACGCGTCGGCGCATGGAGATAACTTTTTTGCCCACGTCCAAGCCTACTTTACCGATAACCCCAAGTATGTTACGCGATTCCTTGGGTGCGTCCGGACCTACTATAAAGTCCGGGCCTCCTAGAACATACACGTGCAGGGCGTGGTCCTCAAACATAAAAGCATTGTAAACCAGCTCTCGTATTTTCCTGCCTACAGGGTGGCATTCCACGCCGTAAAGATCGTCCAGGGTCTTAGCTCCGGCCATATGATGCGCCGTGGGGCATACCCCGCAGATGCGCGAGGTAAGCTGCGGCATATCCTCGGACGGGCGTCCCTGGCAGAATACCTCAAAGCCACGCAGTTCCGGTATCTGCAGGTAGGCCCGGTCCACGTTGCCCTGGTCGTTAAGGAATATCTCTATCTTGCCGTGCCCTTCCAGGCGCGTGATCGGGTCTATTGAAATAGTGCGCCGGCCGGAATTGGCCTGCTGGTGCGCCTGGTTCCAAACTTTCTGAGCGGTCTTGTCCATGGTATGACTCCTAGATTTATAATTGTTTAAATTTATGGCAACAGAAAGCTACTGAATGCTACGGAAAGCAACTGAAAGTAAGAGAACTATTTTATGCGGTGTTCTTACTTTCTGTAGCATTCAATTGCTTTCCTTTGCTTTCTGTTGCTATCTACTGTAATTTTCGCCGTAACAGGCACTTTGAAAGGCCGTAGCGGTAGAAAGTTCCTATAGGGTCGGGAATGCCGTCCAGGACGGCGTCTATCTCTTTTACCTCTTTGGGGACGATGTTTGAGAATACCGAGGAAATGAATTTAGCGCCCTGGTCTTTTACCCGGGAAGTCGGGCCGAAACAGCCGGTGCATGCCATATTCCCGCCCGGGCAGAGGGCTTCGCAGCCGCCGCGGGTGGCCGGGCCCATGCACACTATCCCCTGGGCAAGAAGGCATTTTTCCGGGTCTATCTGTACCTGGTGTGGCCTTTTAAACTCGGTAAGAGCCAGGTCGGCGGGCTTGGAATCCTTGCGCTTACATTCCTCGCAAAGAGCTATGTCGGGCGAAAGCACCGTGCCTTTGGGCGGCAGCTTGCCGCTAAGCAGGGCCTGCACCGCGGCCATTATAAGCTTGGGTGTGGGCGGGCAGCCGGGCAGGTAATAATCCACTTCTATAACTTCGTCCAGCGCGCGCACCATGCTGTGAAAAGCGGGCAGGGTAAGCGTGCGGCCTTCATCCTGGCATTCCACCTGCGGGCGCACCTTGCCGGGGTTGTCGGTGCTGGGTGAATCTTCGTAAACGTATTTAAGGATGGCCTCTTTGCTGGACTGGTTGGCCAGCGCCGGTATGCCGCCGGAGTTCGCGCAGGCGCCGAAAGAGACCACCACCAGGCTCTTTTTGCGCAGCAGGCGCACCCATTCTTCCTGTTCGGAGGTACGTACGGCGCCGTTAATGAAGGAAGCCACTATGGATTTATCGGGCCGGGCTTCAATATCGGATTTCTTAAAATCCATGGCCACGGGCCACAGTATTATGTCCACTGCCCCCACCACGGTAAGAATATCCTCGGCCAGGTCCACCACGGCTTCTTCGCAGCCGCCGCAGGACGCGCACCAGTAAAAAGCTACTTTGGGTTTATCGGGCATGGACTGTTGCCTCCTTAGTGGAGCCGCCATTCACCTTGGTTTCCAGCTCCTCTATCTCTTTGTCCCATTCCTTGAATTTGCCGGGCAGGTTAAGGGGCCCTAGCGCCCGCACTTTTTCGGTCATATCGTTTACCACGGATCGCACTTTGTCCCCCTCCGCGCCCGATATCCATTCCAGGCGGAAGCGGCCGTCGTAAATGCCCATGTCTTTCAGCATGCGCTCAAGCATGCGCATGCGGCGCAGCGTCTTGTAGTTGCCCTCGGCGTAATGGCAGTCGCCCGGGTGGCAGCCGCCCAGCAGCACTCCGTCGGCGCCGCGCGCGAAGGCCTCCAGCACGAACTGCGGGTCCACGCGGCCAGAACACATCACGCGTATAACGCTTACGTTCGGCGCATATTTAAGGCGCGACACACCGGCAAGGTCGGCGGCTGTGTAGGTGCACCAGTTACAGAAAAAAGCCACTATCTTAGGTTCAAATTTTTCGGTCATTTGCCAGTATCCCCTTTATTTCGCTGAATATTTCGTCGTCCTCGAAGAGGTTCTGCCGTATGGAGCCCGAAGGGCAGGCCGCCGCGCATACGCCGCAGCCTTTGCAGAGCACCTCGTTGATAACGGCTTTCTTTTTAACCTCGTCGAAGGTGATGGCGGAATAGGGGCACAGTGAAATGCAGGATTTGCAGCCGCAGCACTCGTCCTCTATCACGCGCGAGGTGTTGGGTTCCAGTTCCACAAACCCGGCGTCTATCAGCGCCAGCGCCTCGGCGGCGGCCGCACCTGCCTGGGCCACGGTGTCGGGAATGTCGCGCGGGGCCTGACAGGCCCCGGCTATGTAGATGCCGTCGGTAAAGGTATTAACGGGCGCCAGTTTCGGGTGGCGTTCCTGGAAAAAGCCCTCGGTGCCGCAGCCTATGTTGAAGCGGCGGCGTACCTCCTGCGCGTCGGCCTGCGGTTCAAGGCCTGTGGAAAGCACCACCATGTCCACCGGAATGCGCCGCACGAACCCGGCAAGCGTGTCTTCCACGCGCATAACAAGGCGCCCCTCTTCCCCGGGCGTCATGGCCCAGTCTGTGACTTCGGCCACTCGGCCGCGGATGAACTGCACGCCCTCGCCCAGCAGCTTGTCGTAGAATTCCTCGTAAGCCTTGCCGGGCGCGCGCATATCTATATAGAAATTGTACACGTCTGCGCCGGAATGTTCCTTTATCAGGTGCGCGAGTTTAAGCGAATACATGCAACACACGCGGGAGCACCACTTGTTGCTTTTCGCGTCGCGTGAGCCCACGCAGTGCACTATGCCCACCGCCTTCGGGCGCTTGCCGTCGCGCAACACTATCTCTCCGGAAGTGGGGCCCGAGGCGTTAACCAGGCGCTCCACTTCAAGCGCGGTATAAACGCCGGGGTAGCGGCCGTAGCCGTAAACGTAGTCGCGCTTGGCGTCGTAAGCCTTGAAGCCGGTGGCCAGCACTATGGCGCCCACCTGTATCTCTTTAATTTCTGGTTTCTGCTCGAAGTCAAAAGCGTTGCGGTCGCAGACTGCGGCGCAGGATTTTTTGCACTTACCTGTTTTGAGTTGTATGCAGGTTTCGGGGTCTACCAGCACCACTTTGGGAGTTGCCTGCGGGAAGTCTATGTAAACCGGCTTGCGCTTGCCCAGGCCCTGGTTGAACTTGTCGTGGAACTTGGGCTCCTTGAACACGCAGGCGTCTATGCATTCCATGCAGCCCACGCAGAGGTCTTCTTTAACGTAGCGGGGCTTGCGCTTTACCTGCACCTTGTAATTGCCTACGTAGCCCTCTACTTTTTCCACTTCGGAGTAGGTCCAGAGAGTTATGTTGGGGTGCGCCTTTACCGCCGACATTTTTGGGGTAAGTATGCAGGCCGCGCAGTCGAGCGTGGGGAAGGTTTTGTCGAACAAGGCCATGTGGCCGCCTATGGTGGCTTCGCGCTCTACCAGCGTAACCTTTTTGCCGGCGTTCGCAAGCGTTAAAGCCGCGTGTATGCCGGCTATGCCGCCGCCCACTACCAGTACGTTCGGGTCCACCGGCACGCGCTTTTTTTCAAGCGATTGGTGGTAAGCCACGCGCGCTATGGCCGCGCGGGATAGGTCCTTCGCCTTTTCAGTGGCGGCTTTCTTGTCCGTGTGCACCCAGGCTACGTGTTCGCGGATATTTACCATCTGGAAGTAGAACGGGTTAAGACCGCCCTTGAGCGCGGCCTTGCGGAAAGTTTCTTCGTGCAGGTTAGGGGAGCAGGCCGCCACCACCAGGCGCTCCAGCTTCTGCTCTTTTATGTCCTTGGCTATCATCTCCTGACCGGGGTCGGAGCACATATATTTATAGTCGCGCGAGACCGCCACTCCGGGCAGGCCGGCGGCGTATTTCCGCACTTCCGCCACGTCTATTGTACCGGCGATGTTAGTGCCGCAGTGGCAGATATAGAACCCTATGCGGGGCAAATTTTTCTGTACGGGGTTATTGTCTGACATATTTACCTCCCCGCCATTAATTCTTTGGCGGAAGCTATGCCGCGTTTGATGCCGAGTTCCCTGGGGCTTAGGCCCATGGCCAGCCCTATGACCTGCGTGAAATAAAGCACGGGGATATCCACCCTTTCGTAGGCGCTTGCTACCTGGTCCTGATAGCCGTCCAGGTTGAACTGGCAGAGCGGGCAGGGAGTTACTATGGCCTGGGCCCCGCGCTTTTTGGCTTCGCTGAGTATTATGTAAACCATGCGCAGCCCGGCCTCGGTAACGGTGCCGGTAAGGCTGCCGCCGCAACAGTGGGTTTTAAGCGGCCAGGTTACGCACTCGGCGCCGGAGGCCTCTATAAGCTTGTCCATGGTCAGCGGATTATGTTGGTCGTCAAAAGTGGCGAAGGGGCGCACCACCTGGCAGCCGTAGTAGGCCGCGAGTTTCATCCCGGTCAGCGGATTTTTTACATGTTTTTTAATTTTCTCAAGGCCGATATCGTTTACCAGCACGTCCAGCGGGTGGCGCACTTTTACCTTGTCGCTGTAATCCAGGCCCGCGGCTTTAAGCGCGCGTGTTACCTTGCCGCGCAGCTCTGGGTGCTCCTGGATGCCCTTCATGGTCTTGTTGAGCACCAGGTAGCAGGCGCTGCAGGGCGCTATTACGTCTGAGTTTTCGCGCCCGGCTATGGCCAGGTTCCGGCCCGCTAGCGCGTAGGACTTGGTCTCGTCCACCGACATGTAGGCGGTGGCGCCGCAGCAGTTCCAGTCTTCCAGTTCTTTGACCTCTACGCCGAGCGCCCGAAACACGGCCAGGAAGGATTCCTCGTAGGCGCGACCGGTGCCTTTCAGCGAACAGCCGGGAAAATATTGGTATTTCATTTCGTTTCCCCCTTCTTAGCTTCTGTATCAATGGCGTTCATTATTTTGCGCAGCTGGCCGCGGTTCTTTATGTGTTCGGGCAGGTACGACATGCGGCCGGTGCGTATAAGGTTCAGGCCCAGGCCCGTCATGCTTAGGAACTTGAACCAGTTGGTGCGCAGGAACAGGTCGGTTACCAGCAGCGTCTCGTTCACGCGGCCGAACATGAAGACCATGCGGCCGAACTCGCGCGCCAGCACCGGTATGGGGAAGCGGCGCGGGTACACGCCTTCCTCTATAGCTTTGCGCTTGAGCAGGTACATGATGTCGGTTATCTGTATCTCTTTGGGGCATTCCACGCGGCACGCGTAGCAGCTGGCGCACAGCCAGATTGTCAAAGAGCTTAAAACTTCCTTTTTGAAGCCGGCGCGGGCGAGATTTATGAGCCTGCGGGGCGTATAGTCCATATACAGCGACAGCGGGCAGGCGGCGCTGCAGATGCCGCACTGTATGCAGTGGCGCAGGTTTTCCCCACCGGTCTGGCTGGTTACCCAGTCGGCGAATTCCTTGTCGCATTCATTCTCGTATTTGACTTTGCGCTCAAGTGGCATAGGGGGCTCCTTGGGGAAGAGAGAAGATAGAGCTTAGAATACAGGCTGCTGACTGCTGTGCTGAAATTCCTTATCATCATCATATCATGCGCGCGTACGCGCCCGCCATTTACTTCTGATAATGATTATATAAGATATCCTTATAGCCCGGAAACAAACAAAAAAACGCATCGCCGGGAGTAATTCCCGGCGATAAACGTGGAAGTCCGTTACGGTATAGGTTTGAGCGTTATAACGGTATGTTGCCTGTGTGTTCGTGTTCCCCAGGCCGCCGTTTGCCGGACAGTATTCTGAAGGCGCCTATCAGCCGCTCGCGCGCGGAGGCCGGCTCTATAATTTCGTCAATTGAGCCGATGGAGGCGGTTTGGTAGGGCGAGGCGAATTTTTCCGAGTATTCCGCGGCTAGCTTCGCCCTGAGGGCGTCTCTGTCCTCGGGTTTAGCTTCCTTTATCTGCTTTGAAAACAGTATTTCAATGGCTCCACGCGGCCCCATTACGGCTATTTCCGCCACGGGCAGCGAGAAGTTTAGATCGCCGCGCATATATTTTGAGCTCATTGCGATGTAGGCGCCGCCATAAGCCTTTCGGAGGACAAGTGTTACTTTAGGTACGGTCGCTTCGCAGTAGGCGTAAAGAAGCTTGGCGCCGTGTCGGATGATGCCGCCGTGTTCCTGCGCTACTCCCGGCCAGTAGCCCGGCACATCAACCAGGCTGAGTATCGGGATATTAAAGTTGTTTAAAAACCTGATGAAGCGGGCCGCTTTGTCGGAGCCGTTAATGTCAAGGGCGCCGGCCATGTGGGCGGGGTTGTTGGCGACAACGCCTACCACCTGTGTGCCCATGCGGATAAAGCCGGTTACTATGTTTTTTGCGTAGTTGTGGTGCACCTCAAGGAATTTATGATCGTCCGAGAGCCACCAGATTACATGGTGCACGCGGTAGGGCCGGCGGGGGTCCACTTCGCAGAGCCTTTCCAGGATGGCCATCTTGCGGTTTTCGGGGTCCTTTGTTTCCTCGGGCGCGGGGGCTTCGTAGCGGCTCTGCGGCAGGAGGCTTAAAAGTTCCTTTACCTGGCGGAAGCAATCCTGTTCGGAATTCGCCACAAAGTGACAGACGCCCGATTTGCTGGCGTGCGTCATTGAGCCGCCCAGCGTTTCAAAATCCACTTCCTCGCCGGTAGCCGCTTTTACTACTTCGGGGCCGGTTACGAACATGTTACTTATGCCTTTCACCATGAATACAAAATCGGTAAGGGCTGGCGAGTAAACGGCGCCGCCGGCGCAGGGCCCGAGTATTATGGAGATCTGCGGAATGACTCCGGAGCATTTGGTGTTGCGGTAGAAGATTTCACCGTAGCCGTCCAGGCTGTCAACGCCTTCCTGTATGCGGGCCCCGCCTGAATCAAGGATTCCTATGACCGGCATGCGGGCGGCCAGCGCCATGTCCATGATAGTCGCTATTTTTCTCGCGTGGGCCAAGCCCAGCGACCCGCCAAGCTGGGTGAAGTCTTCCGCGAAGAGGGCTATCTTGCGTCCGCCTATACTGGCGAACCCGGTAACCACGCCGTCTCCCTGTATATGTTTGTCTTTTATGCCGAAATCGGTGCAGCGGGACTCCACCAGCAGCCCGATCTCCTGGAAGGAGCCTTCGTCAGTCAGGTACGCTATACGCTCCCTCGCCGTCAGCTTGCCTTTGGCTTTCTGCGCGGCTATTTTTTCCGGCGGGCCTCCGGCCGCGGCCTTAGCCGATATTTCCCGGAATTTTTTGAGGGATTCACTTATTACCCTTGCCTTTTTCGGTTGTTTCTTTTTTTCCGCTTCTTTATGGGCGCCGGCTATGGGATCTTCCATTAAATCTGACATTTTGCCTCCAAGGCAGGATGAGTGGCTGGCAGGCTGGTAAGCTTGTAGGCTAGGCCGTCCTGAAGGGCATAGCCCCTGATACGGCACAGCCATAGGCTAGTAGGCTCTGAAAAGTCCACTCGCATACCAAGCCTCCAAGCCTATTAGCAATCTCTCCAGCAACCAGATGCCTATACTGTTATTTTAAATTTTTTGGAGTCGTATTACCATGGTTTTTCTAAATTACCGAAAAGCGTAAAGGCAGTTCCGCGGCTCATAATAACTTTCCCCTGCCGGTTGTTTTTTGAGTTTCAGCGTATCTCAGGCAAAAAGCTTCTTTAGGAGTGCCAGGGTGGTCAGCACCAGGTAAAATATGAGCGTAAGGATTGTCCGTGAATTTATGGCGCCAAGGACATGGCCGAATTTAAGCCAGACGTCCGCTCCGGCTTTGACATTTGGTTTTCAAAAAATCCTTTAATTCTCACAACATTATCACGGCTATCGGCACGAGTTATTGCGGCAATTAAACGCTTTGGCGCGGTATTTTTCGGTATCCTTCGTTTCGCCAAGTTTTTTTTCCATATCAGCCAGCCTGGTATAAGTACCCGCCATAAATGTCCGCGTTACTCCCAGCTTGGATAAATACGTTTTTTCCCCTGCGAGGTTTTTCCATTTCCATTCTTTTTCCGGAGCTATAATTCCCATGGATGCGATCCATTTGACTACGGATTGGGCCATGAGCATATAACCGGATGCGTCGGGATGGGGCGGCGAATCTATAAACAGGTCGTCCCAGCGCAGTTTGGAGCTTTTAAAGATGCGGTCCAGGTCAAGTATGGGAAGTTTCAGTTGGAAAGCGATATTTTTAAGGCATAAATTTATTGAGTTGATGTTTGAAGATTCCGGCAATTCTCTGGAAGATGAGATTTGCGTAATAATCCCCATTTTGCAGTTTTTCCCTGCGGTCTTCTCCGCCATGAGCCGGATGTTTTTCTCCATCAGACCGGTCAGCGCCAGCAATTCTGCTTTGTTTCCGGTGTTTGTGCGGGCTTTGGCCCAGTCTCTAACGGCTTGTGCGTGGTCAAATTCAGCACTTACCTGTTTTTCCCGCCAGTCGCGCAGAAAGGCGTAAAGCCTGATATTACGCATAAGCCAGACATGAAGTTTCAACGCCCGGCGGATTGTGTGAAAAGGAAATGTCCATTCCTCATTTCTGCCCGTGTAAAGCAATATCAGGTCCGGGTTGTATTCAAGGAGTTGTGTGATTAGATGCAGGTCAGAGGTGGAGTCAAACGCCATCATTCCGGCGTTTATCACTTCAATTTTTTTATCCGGAAACAGGTCTCGCAGATACAGCGCGAGCAGGGCCGGATATGACAGCTTCCTGTGGAAGGGCCAGCCGCGGGTAGTGGACCCGCCCACGCAGAATATGCGGAATGTGGCAGGCGGCTTGGTTGCTAAAAACCGCTCCCTCGGGTTATCCAATGCGCCTAATTCCGGGTTCGTTTCAACAGCGCCTGGCGCGGCGGCAACTGGAACAAAAAACCGCCCCGGTGAAACCAGCCAGGCCAGGTGCAGATCATTGTTTGGTACAGGCTTTGGACCCAAAATCAGGTTCGTGCCCAGGATGAAAACTACCACGTAACCCACCGACAATAAAATATACCCCGCCCACCACGCGGAGCGCCCCCAATCCTGTTTGTACATTTTTTTAATCGCTTTAAACATGTTATTACAAAAACCCTGTTCCTAACCTCCAAAGGGAAAAATTAGATGGAAGTAAAAGATTAAATATGCGTACGGCGGATTTTGTGAATTACCGTCTTAGCAGGCCAGCGTTCCCACCGACCATTATATTCAAAATACCGTGTAAATGAATGGCGCTACGGCGGAGCCGCCGGAAAGGAGAATAAGCGAGCCAATAGTGAGCAGTACGAGTATTATAGGCGCCAGCCACCACTTTTTTCTTTCCTTCAAAAAATTCCACATGTCTTTTAGGAAGTCTTTCATTAGTATCAACTCCTTTTATGTCCCGAATTTGTAATGTTTCCGGACCGGCTTTTTTATGTTCCAGGAACAATCCAAACCTTCGGGAAATATTACCCAATCCCCCCGCTTAAAGGATATTTCGCCTTCAGCCGTTTTTACCGTCACTTCCCCCTCCAAAATGAGACAGGTCTCTGTTTCGTCATAATGCCAGGGGAATGTTGAGATTTCTTTTGTCCAGACAGGCCATGAGGATGCCGTCTTCTTTTCATGTTCCGCGGGTGTGCGCACTATGATTTTCATTTTTCCCCCTTTGTGTGCCTGGTTCAAGCGCAAACAGCCGTTATCCAAAAAGCGTTTTTAAATACGAACGAGGAAACGTTGAAAGCCGGCGAGCCCAGCGTCCGGTGGCGCTCAAGCGCCGCTCCGTGGAAACGGACCGTTTCGTTTTCAAAGCGCGCGTCGCGCAAGTCCGCCTTAAGTCCCAGCCCCAGGGCTTTAAGGGCGGCTTCTTTGATCGTCCAGAGCTTTGTGGCTTCCGACGGGTCATTGCCTCTCAACTCTCCGGGCGCGAAATAATCGGCGTACCAGGCCGCGCAGCGGTCCTCTATCATTTCAATGTCCGCTCCGATCAAATTTCCGGTTCCCTGTTTAATTGCCGCAAGCGCCAGCCCGCCCGAGTGGGAAATGCTTATCGCTAGTCCCGCCGCGCGCGGCCGGCCGTAGTTGTCGTAGCTGATTTCAATGTTTACGAAGTCTTTCCGGCGCGTTATGGAGGCTAAAAGCGTTTTGGCGGCGTAACGCCCGCCCAGCCAGTCGGCTTTTCTTTTAGGGATTTTAAATGAATTATACTTTTCAATTTCCGCCGGAGAAAGAAATTCTGCAGGCGCCGGCAGGGCGGCTGAATTGACGATGTTCACGGAAACACCGTTCCGGAGGAGGTTGAGCGTTTCCAGCATGGTATTTGCGGCCTGCCGCTTGCAATTTCAGCCGGTTATAAGCTGTAACCGGCCTATTCCCTTCCATTTATGAGCCCGATTATCAGAATGGAACTTCGTCAATCCCTTCCCCGCCGCCTGCCGTTTTGGCGGTCGCGGGCTCTTTTAACTCGGAATTGCCGGCCGGCCCATCCTCACGCTTTCCCAGGAATTCCATTTCGTCCACATATACCACCATCTTGGATTGTTTCTTGCCGTCTTCCTTCCCGGCCCATTCTTCAAGGACCAGGTGCCCTTCAATATAGACCTGCTGGCCTTTGTTCAGATATTTTTCAACCAGGTCCGCCATTTTTCGTCCGGGTTCGCGATTGAACGCTTTCAAATCCACCCACACGGGCACTTCTTCCCACTGCCCGCTTTGCTGGTTCTTGCGGCGATTGTTTACGGCGAAGCCGATGTTGGCCACCTTGCCGCCGTTGCTGAATGTCTTAATCTCCGGGTCGCGGGTCAGACGCCCGATCAGCATTACCTTGTTTAAGTTTGCCATGTAGTATCTCCTCCATTTCCGCGGATAGTATTTCTTGAATCACTTTATTTTAGCCTAAAACACACTGGCACGTTCCCGCCTACTTCAGTTTAATCTATCACTTTTCCTGCCCCGTTTCCAATTTTAGATTTATTACCTTAATCCAGGCAAGGGGTATAAATGCGCGGAGTTTTTGTTCATACGTCTTTTCCAACCCATTACTATAGGAAACCTTCTTTACACAGATACTCAAGCAACCTTAGCTCATCAAACAGAATTTGTGATTCAGGAGGAATTACAATTGCGGATTCTTTTTCCGGGAAACAGGCTCTTATTTTTTTAAAGGCTTCTTTCTTAATAAACTTCAACTTATTCCTGGCATTCGTCCGTTCTTCAGTAGCGTTGTATTCCGCCTCCTTTTTAATTCTAATTAAAAACTTTTTCTGTTCTTCAAAAGAGTAGTTTACTATACAATCGTATGTTTGACAGTCCTCTATAGGATAGTCAAGGGCAACAACTCCCTTAATGGCGAAATGAGCAGCAAATCCGGCTGATTTACTCACAAGCGTATAAAAGAGACTGGCCTCTGGGGACCCTTCTGATATTTTTTTAAGCTTTTCCAGCTCTAACGCATAATTAACCAAAGGTGCGCGTCTATCAGCCGAAAGAGATTTTATAAACTCGTCCTGGCCATTTTGGTCTAGTTTTAAGATATTATTCCAGAGTATGGCAGGATCTACAGAGTAGAGCGCGTTATTATCAGGGGGAAATTCTTTGGTGTTGTATTTTACCAAGGTGCCGGTGACTATAATATCGGAGCGGACTATAAGAGGGAAGTAGATATGCGGGAAGGCGATTATGCGCCTTTCAGCGTATACATTGGCGAGGGTGTCCCCCACCTGCCCATCCAAGGCGTCAGCTATGGCGCCTTTAAGGGAATCTTCTCCCACGGGGCAGGCGTTGTAGCAGGGGAAGAAGAGCCAGCGGCGCGATACTCCTTCGGCCATGCCGCTAGGCCTTTCGTATTGGCTACCGATGCTTGTTGAAGAAATTCCTATGGGTTGGTAATAGGCGCAGCCGGTTAAAAATAAGATCGGTAAAAAAACCAACAATTTTTTCATGTAGCGTTACCCCCGAAAACTAGATTGCTCCAAAGTTTACCATTTTCTTAAGTTGGGTTTGTGCCAGTCTTATGGACGAGGGTCACTTGAGTTTGCTGTGATCTCCGGGTGGGGCATTGTGATGTATCGTGAGAAGGGCGGGGCAAATATACCTTTAATTTAAAGAAGCGTGAGCAACGTCTGGAAAAAATCGGAAGGAGTGGCGGCGGATTTGTTTGAGGGGGTTTCCGGAGGCCGACTTGGGCTTGCAGTCAGGGGAGGCCGAGGATAAGGGCCGACGCGCTGGAGGACCCGGCCCCCTCAAATAAACCCGCCGACAGGACCCCGACTATTCATCCTGCCAAAGCCATAAGCCCGGCATCACTTTATATCTGCGTGGCTATCATTCTGTAGTTTTTTATTTCCGCGAACAGATTGAAGTCCGCGTCAAAGGCGTAGGCGTCGTAAAGCGTTTTGCCGTCTTCGTCCGCGCCTTTATAGAGACCGTAAAGGTAAAGCTCGGCCGGATCATGGGGGTTGTTGTCGTAAACCGTAACTTCCTCAACGGCGTCGGGAAGCGTTATTTTGCGCTCGAAATGCACATCGCGGTATCCGCAGGCCTGGAACAGTGACTCTATTACCATGGGGTGGAATATAAGTTTCGGGTGGGCCGTTTTCCAAAGCGGAGCCTCCGGCCTTTTATAAACAGCCAGGACGGATTCTTTCTGTATGGAGAGGAGACCCGCCAGAACCTGGAAGCTTGGCCCGTGGAAATAAGTTTTGTATATGGTTTCACCGGTAACGGCGTATTTGCGCGCCTTGGGCAGCTCCGGCTTTTCAAGTTTCTCCCAGGAGGATTTTGAGCGCGCGCCCGCTTCCGCCGTGAAATGGGTGCGGGTATTGCCCATTTTAATTCCCCTGGCGTTTACAAAGTCGGATTCTATTTTAAATTCAAAACCGGTTCCGGCGGCCCCGGCTTTTATTATTATTTCCACGGGCTTCTCCCGTAGAAGTTTTATCGGTACGGTAAAGTGCACGTTTTTAAGGGCCTGCGGAGCGGCGCCTGAAACTGCGGACGCGGCTTCGGCAAAAGTTTCAAGGCCCATTACGCCCGGCACATAAGGCGTGCCGTTTATAGAGTGGTCGGCCAGGTAAGGGTCGCGCTCAAGCGAAAATTTAGTCGTGGCCGCGAGGCTTGAGCCTTTGGCGCAGGACCGGATATTCTCCACGAAGTGCAGGCCGGAATTACCGCCCCTGGGAAAGTCGGGCGCGAATTCCAGCTGCTTGTCCCAGTCCAGTTTCCCCAGGCTTCCTGAAAGAACTATTTCCGGCGCCCGCCCGTAAACAAGTTCGTCGGCCACGGCGTTCATCCCTTCTTCCGGATAGAGAAATTCCATTTCCTGTGATTTCAGGAAGGCCTCCACTCCGGGCCTCATGGCCATGCCTACATTCGCGTAGGCTGTCATATCAACGCTAAGACCTCGTGAGCCCTTATTTGAGAGGCTGTTGGCGAATTTGGCGATATAGTCGGAGGCGGCGGCGTAATCGGATTGGCCCAGGTTGCCGAATTTACCGGCTACGGAAGAGATCATCACCCAGAAACCGGCATCTTTGACAATGCCGGCTTTCCAGAGGTTGATGGCGCTTGCGGCCTTAGTGTTGAAGATCATAAGGAATTCTTCAAAGGTTTTGTCCGCCACCATCTTTGAGCGTTCAAGACCGGCGAAATGCACCACTCCGTCTATCCGGCCGAAGTCGGCCTTTATCTTTTCCATGACCGCGTCAAAGGCGTCGGAATCGTTAAGGTCGCATTTGCAGTAGGTGACCTTTGAGCCCGCGGCTTTCAGCTCGGTTATGCTTTTATAAAGCAGGGCTGAATCTTTTATCCGGGTGAACTCTTTTTCCAGAATGGCCGGAGTGGGCTTATCCATTTTTTTCTTCAGCTCCTGCCAAAGGCCTTTTGTCTTATAGGCCGCCAGTTCTTCGCCGCTCATGGCCGCCCATTTGGCTGAATTTTCATCCAGGGTTATGATATCAAGCAGGATCAGGTTCGGTTTGAAGCGTTCGGCGAGTATTTTAGCGAACAGCGCGCCCAGGCCCCTGCCGCCGCCGGTAATTAACACCGTTTTGCCTTCAAGGGGAGTTCTGGCTTGCACCGTATCAAGGGTTTCCGGCCGGGCCAGCATAGTGAAGCGTTTTCCATCCTGATAGGCGACGGCAAGGCGCTTGTCGGAGTAAAGAAGCTCATAGAAAGTTTTCTGCACTATGGCCTGGTTTGAGGCTGAGGGTTCAAAGTCTATCATCTTAACCAGGGTTTTCTCCAGCTCTTTGCGCAGGCACATGGTGATGCCGTAGATAGCGCCGTAAACCGGATCATAGGCGTCTTTTGCCTTGTAGCCGAAGCCGCCGTCAAGAGTGCTGACCACGGCCATGAAAGTAGGGTGTCCTTCCGTTGTGTTATTAAGGGCCTTGTTAAAATGCTTGCCCGCGGCGAACAGCCCCAAGGCGTAGTGTTTCAGGTCCGTGAAAGCGGCGGTGTCGTCTGAAAGAGATTTGACCATACAGCCCATAAGATAAAAAACTCCCTGCACGTCGGGGTGCGCGGCCGCGAAGTCAGCCGTTGTTTTATCAAGCGCCGTGAGGTCCTTGAAATCCACGGTAATTGAGTCTTTCATCTTCGTTTTTGCCGAAGTGAAAATGAAAGAGTCCACGCGGTGCTTGTTGAGCTCCGCTCTGAACGCCTTCAGCAGGTCAAGGTCTTCTCCGAAGACAACGACCGGACGCTTGGGAGACAGTTTTTTTATTATTTCCTGGCCTATCGGCGCGGGCGCTATTACCGGTACATAGCGGATGTGGCGTTTCGGATAGGCCGGTTTTTCTTCCTTGGGCGCATTTGACGTAACATCCAGCAGATCAGGCTGTAAGGCGGCCTTCTTAACGGAAGTTTTGGTGTGCGGTCGTTCAAGCGTTTGAATTCCCGGGGAATAGGCTGAAGGCTGAGGGCTCAAGTCTGAAGGTCCGGAAGCTGAAACCTGCTTGGGTTCCGGTTTGCTTATGGCCTCTGGCTTATGGCTTATGGCAGGCACTGCGCCTGTTTCGTCCAGGACGAAACGGATGCAGTGCCTTATTGTCGGGTAATCCTGAAGCGCGACATTATCGCGCCTTGGAATGGAATAATGTTCTCGTATGGCGGCGAAAAGCTCCGCCTGCTTTACGGTGTCAATGCCCAGGTCGGCTTCCATGTTAAGGTCCAACTCCAGTATATCCTTCGGATAGCCGGTTTTTTCGCTGATCATAGAAAGAATTTCAGCCTGGACCGAGTCTTCGCTGAAAGCGGCTGACGCCGAGGGCGCAACCGCTGTCACAGGTTGCAAGTCACCAGTCACAGGTTTTTTTGCGGTCGTTTCCGGCTTGTGACTTGTGACTTGTGACTTGTGACCTGTTTCGTCCAGGACGAAACGGATACAGTGCCTTATTGTCGGGTAATCCTTAAGCGCTACGTTGTCGCGCCTTGGAATGGAATAGTGTTCGCGTATGGCGGCGAAAAGCTCCGCCTGCTTTACGGTGTCAATACCCAGGTCGGCTTCCATGTTAAGGTCCAACTCCAGTATGTCCTTCGGATAGCCGGTTTTTTCGCTGATCATAGAAAGAATTTCAGCCTGGACCGCATCTTCGCTGAAAGCGGCTGACGCCGAGGGCGCAACCGCTGTCACAGGTTGCAAGTCACCAGTCACAGGTTTTTTTGCGGTCGTTTCCGGCTTGTGACTTG